>Ga0302320_10000333_pt1 | contig 109668 bp, 93 predicted proteins | sample Bog_T0_3_FD_202130 | JGI IMG/M metagenome (GOLD analysis project Ga0302320, IMG submission 202130) | Peat permafrost microbial communities from Stordalen Mire near Abisko, Sweden - Bog_T0_3 | ecosystem: Environmental > Terrestrial > Soil > Wetlands > Peat | place: Sweden: Abisko, Stordalen... | reverse complement strand
ACTCGCACCGAATTTCGACTAGAGACTTGAAATTTCAGAATTCTGAGTGTGACTTTGTCAAAATAGGCCAGTCGCGCCCGCTGGTCCTGCGGATTGGCCGCCAGCTCGGCCAGCCCTTCGCGCGCCGGGTCCCAGCCGCCCGGCGTGCCACCCAGCGTCTGGTAGTATTCCAGCGCCAGCGACCCCGGCGGCGGGGCGCCGCGGAACAGCCGCTGGTAGCGCGCCACCGCTTCCACGCCGTGCCCCTCGCGCGCCAGCTGCCGCGCCTCGGCCAGCCCGGCCGGGTCGATCGTTCCGGCCCGCAGCGTCTGCTCGATCCCGGCCAGACGCGGATCATCGGGGCGCAGCTGGCGCAACAATGCCAGGCTGGCCAGCGCGCCGCCGCGGTCGCCCCGGTCGGCCTGCAACTGTGCCTGCAACGCCAGCGCGTCGGCGTTGCGCGGCTCCAGCCGCAGCAGCCGCTCCAGCGCAAGCTGCGCCTGCTCGGGCTGGTTCTGGGTCATCCAGAAATTCGCCTGGTCCAGCAGCACCCTGGCGGCATCCGCGGAAACGGGGGGCGCCTGCGCGGCGGCCGGGGTGGCGGCCAGCACGGCCAGCAGCAGGGCAGCCGAGGCCATGCGCATGCCCCGCCCCCCCGTCACCCGAGCCGCCTGATCCGACGCGCCGCCGTCCACACCAGCACCCGCAGCAGCGCCAGCCCCAGCAACCCGGCCGACGCCACCATCAGCCCGAGAACCCATAGCGGATCGTCGCGCAGCAGCCAGTCCGGCCACAGCCAGGGCGGCAGATAGCCCACCGTGTAGGTCGGCCCCGACCGCCAGGAGGTCACCCGGCCGCCCGACAGCAAGGTCAGGTCGCCCTGAATGTCGGGCAACAGCCTGGCGTCGCCGAGCGTCTCCACCATGGCGTCCAGCCCCTGCGGCTCGGCCGCCAGCAGCGCCACCAGCGAGCGTCCCCCGCCCGAGGGCACCGCCGCCCCGATCATCGCCGCCGCCCCGCCGCCCAGCGTCGCCGCCAGCGCGGCGCCGGCCTGCTGCCGCTCCTCGCCGGTGCGGTCGCCGAACAGGCGCCAGACCCCGGCCAGCGCGGTCGGCAGCCGCACCCGCAGCGCCGTGCCGTCCAGCCGGTACGGACTGTCCGCCAGCAGCCCGGCCGCGCCGCTCATATGCGCCAGCGTGCCGATGACCAGCAGGTCCTTGCCGGTCAGCGTGCTGGCCTCGGCGGCCCGCGCCACCGTCACCCGCAGCACCGGATAGCCGGTCAGCGCGCCGGTCCGCCCCATCACCCCCAGGAACGCCGACAGCTCCACCGTGCCCGGCCGGTCCGCCAGCACCACCGCGGTGTCCGACAGATCGGCCATGCGGCTGAACGGGAAGGCCGAACTGGCGAAGAACGCCAGGTTGGGCAGCGCGGTGAAATGATAGGCGTTGCTGAAGTCGATGGTGGAATCGGGGTCAACCGACAGGCGGATGTCCTCGGGAATGGCCACGCACTCGCCGCGATGCAGCGGCCGGGCGTCGAAATACAGTTGCAGGTCATTCTCGCCGAACACCGTCCAGGGCGGCACCGCCGTCGCCTCCCGATGCTGCGGCACCGCGAAGCCAAGCTGGCGCATCACCCAGTCCAACGGGTGCTCCACCGGCGCCAGCGATGTACTGCGCAGGAACAGCCCGTTGATCGCCACGTCCAGCCGCGACGCCGCCACGTCGATGACCGGTCCGGGCGGGCTGCGGAAATTGATGCCGGCGCTGTACGGCCGCCGCCGCCACGTGTACAGGTCGGGTGAGGTGCGGAACGGCACGTGGAAGGTGCCCGGCACGTAGCCGGTGCCCTGCAACTCGCCGGCGTCCACCAGCTCGCCGAAACGCACCGGCCGGTCGGTGACGATCCAGCGCGGCGCGTCGTAGGCAACCCGCGCCGGCGCCGCCGGCGCCTGCACCGTCATCGCGCCGCCCGACAGCACCGGCGCGCCCAGCGCCAGCGCGCTCGCCGCCGCCATCGCCTCCGCCGCGCTGCGCCCGGCCACCACCAGCAGCGTCCCCAGCGGATCGTTCGGGTTCGCCAGCTCCAGCAGCGTCGGCCCGGTCAGCGGCGGCAGCACGATCCCGGCCGGCACGTCCCGCCCGGAAGCCACCAGCACGGCGTTGCCCTCGGCCGGCGCCTCGTTTGCCACCGGGAACGACGCGCCGCGGAAATCCGCCAGGGTGCCGAACCAGGAGGCGACGATCGCCGCCGCCTGCAAGGTTTCGTTGCTGGCCTGTGGCGGCAGCACGAAGGGCAGCACCAGCCGGCCGCGCAGGTTGCGGTCGAACAACGGCAGCGGCAGCCGTGACAGGTCGCGCTGCGGCGGCAGCCGGGCGATGGTCAGCGTCAGCGCCGAACGGTCCGACACCGTCGCCCACAGCAGCCCGCTCAGCGGGTCGTTGCAGTCCTGCGCATAGCGCCCGGTGAAGCGGAAATTCAGCCGGTTGCGGTCCTGAAAGAACACCGGGTTGGCCGGCATCTCCACCGGCCCGAATTGCGGCCGGTCATGATCGGCCTGGATGGTGCCGATATATTGTTCGTTCAGCGTCACCGTCACCGCCGACAGTTCCGGGATCAGCGATGGCGACATCGCTCCGGTCAGCGACAGCCGCGCGTCGGTGACCACCTCGTCGCCGCGCACGCCGAACAGCACGCCCTGGATGGCGCTGGTTCCGCGCATGGTCATCGGCCCGGTGGCGCCGAGGTCGCGCAGGCTCAGCACCACCCGGCGCGTGTCCGGCCCCAGGGGAGGCAAGGGTGGCGGCAATGCCGTCGGCGAGGGCGTGGCGGGCGGGGGCAGGGCAGGCGGGGGCAGGGCAGGCGGGGGCGCGGCAAACGGCCGCACCACCGCCGGCGGGGCGGCTGGGGCGGCCGGCGGCGGCGGCACGGGCGGCGCCTGCGCCCCGGCCACCGAGGGCGGCAGCAGCGCCAGCAGCAGCAGCGCCACCCTGCCGGCGCCGCGCGGCTGCAGGACAAAACTCTGCTTCGCCAGGGTGCCTTCCGCCGCCGGCCTGGCCGCCGGCGCGGCCGCCGGCAGGTCCGACCGCGTCAGCAATTGCCCCTTCGGCCGGAACAGCCCGCGAATGCTCACCAGCACCCGCCACAGACTGGCCAGCGGTTTGTCGACGGCGAACCGGTCCCAGTCCAGCCACGCATCGGCCCGGCCGAACACCAGTTGCACCACCCGGCTTTCCGCCTCGATGCTGTCCAGCCGCCAGCCGACCTGCAGGTGGCGGGCCTCCCAGCGCTGCATGCGCGCCGGCACCAGCAGCCGTTCGGTGCCGAGGCTGAATTCAATATCCACGTCGGTGTCGGGCGGCACCCCCTCCATCCGCTCCACCACCATCGCCGCGCCGCCCAGCGAGACGTTGTGGCTGACCCCCACCGCCGCCCGCCCGTCCGCCAGCAGCACGGTCACCGGCAGCCGCGCCCGCACCCGCGCGTTGCGCCGCACCTGCCGCGTTTCCCGCCCCACCGCCAGCGCGCCCATCACGATCAGCAGGCTGAAGCCCACCCATACCGAGTTCAGCAGCAGCGCCTGGAAGGCCAGCGTGTCGGGATGCTGGAACGCCATGCCGTACAGCCCGCGCAGCAGCCCCGCCGCCAGTACCACGCCCAGCAGCATGTTGGGATACACCGCCCGGAAGTCGAAATAGCCGCTGCCCAGGATGCCGCCCTTGTCGGTCACGTTGAACTTGCCCTTGCGCGGACTGATCATGGTGGCCACCGTCACCCGCACCAGGAACAGCGCCAGCACCGTTTCGTAGATCTCGCTCCAGAACGAATGCCGCCAGCGTCCCTGCATCCGCGCATTGGTCGCCACCGAGTGGAAGATGTGCGGAAAGGCATAGGCCACGATGGCCAGCGGCGAGGCGGCGATGACGTTCTGGCCAAGGAACAGGAAGGCCAGCGGCGAGGTCAGGAACACCAGCCGCGGCAGGGCAAAAAAGAAATGCAGCATCGCGTTGAGGTAGCAGACGCGCTGACCGAAGCTCAGCCCCGGCCCCAGGGCGGGATTGTCGGTGCGCAGTATCTGCAACATGCCGCGCGCCCAGCGCATGCGCTGGCCGATATGCAGCACCAGCCGCTCGGTTGCCAGCCCGGCCGCCAGTGGAACCCGCAGATAGGCCGATTTCCAGCCGCGCCGGTGCATCTTCAGCGCCGTGTGGGCATCCTCGGTCACCGTCTCGGTGGCCACCCCGCCGATGCTGTCGAGCGCCCGCCGCCGCAGCACCGCGCAGGAGCCGCAGAAGAACGCCGCGTCCCAGAAATCGTTGCCGTCCTGGATCAGCCCGTAGAACATATTGCCCTCGGCCGGCACCCTCGTGCCGGCGGCGAGGTTGCGCTGGAACGGGTCGGGCGAATAGAAATGATGCGGCGTCTGCACCAGCGCCATCCGGCTGTCGCACAGCATCCAGCCCATCGTCATCTGCAGGAAGGCGCGGGTCGGCACGTGGTCGCAATCGAAAATGGCGATGAACTCGCCGTCGGTCATCTTCATCGCGTGGTTCAGGTTGCCGGCCTTGGCGTGGTTGTTGTCCGGGCGGATGATGTAGCCGCAGCCCGCCTCGGCGGCGAAATCGCGGAAGGCGCGCCGGCGGCCGTCGTCGAGAATGAACACGCGCAGCTTGTCGCGCGGCCAGTCGATCGTCATCGCCGCCAGCACGGTGGCGCGCACGATCGACAGGTCCTCGTTGTAGGTGGGCACATACACATCCACCGTCGGCCACTCGGCCGGATCGGCCGGCAGCGGCACCGGCCGGCGCCCCAGCGGCCAGACCATCTGCACGTAGCCCAGCGCCAGCACCACGATGGCGTACAGCTCGGCCAGCGCCAGCCCCGCCCCCAGCGCCCCTTGCAACGGTGTGGTGAAGTCCAGCGTCTCGGTGAAGCGCCACAGGATGTAGCGCAGCGACACCGTGGCGGAGAGCACCACCAGGAACAGCGTCATCGGCCGTCCCGCCACCCGGTTGCCCAGCAGGAACACCAGCATCGAGCCGACCGCCAGCACCGCCTGCTGCGGCGGATCGAGCGACACCGTGGCGACGGTCCACACCAGCAGCGCGCCGGTCACCCCCAGCAGCGCGATCAGCGCCCATTCGATGCCGTGCGGCACCGTGACGCTGCCCGGGAACAGGCGCTGCGGCGAAGTGGTCATGCCGCCACGCCCCCCGCGTTCTCCGCCGCCTCGGCCAGCCGCGCGGCGATCACCGTGGCCAGTTGCGCCATGTCGTGCGCCGCCTTCGAGGCCGGCGCGTACTCGGCCACCAGCTTCTGCGCCGCCAGCGCCTCGGCCACGTTCTCGTCGCGGTAAACCAGGCCCAGCAGCCGGCGATCGCCGAGCCGGCGCGCCACCGTCTCGGCGATCGCCGGCCCCAGCCTTGTGCGCGGGTCGTACTGGTTCAGCACATAGACGTACCGCTCCGGCACCATGCCGCCATAGCTGGCGCCGCTTTCCACCGCCGGGATCAGCGACACCGAACCGGCATCGACCAGCAGCACCGTCACTACCAGATCGGCCAGCGGCAGCACCGCCGATAGTTGTGCCGATGGGCCAGGCGCGGTGTCGGCCACCACGTGCAGGCCCGGCCGCGCCAGCATGTCGCGCAGCGGGTCGGCCAGCAGATCGGGCTGGGCGGCGACCGCGGCGGACAGCGCCATCGCCTCCGGCAGGTCGCACGGTCCGTGCGCCAGCAGCCCCACCCCGGACGGGGTGGGCCGCAGGCAGCGCCGCCAGTCCGGCCGGGCCGCCAGCTGGGCCGCGAACCCCTCCCGATCGGCCAGAGGCACGCCGAACGGCAGCCGCAGGGCATTCTGCGGGTCGACGTCGAGCGCCACCACCTCGCGTCCGGCGCGCAGCAGTTCGCGCGCCACGTTGGCGGCCAGCGTGGTCTTGCCCACGCCCCCCTTGGGCGAAGCGAAACAGATCAGCGGCACCTCGGCACCCCCGTCAGGGTGGGCATGAGCGATCTCAGAGGCGTCGGAACAGGTCTTGCAGTCCGCGCTCTGGCGGGCCGGCTTGTGTTGGCGACGCGGAGCCGCCGCGCAGCACCCGGAACACCCGGTCCAGCGGCGTCAGCGCGGCCCCGAGGGCCGGCTGTGGTGGTTGTGGTGGCGCCGGCTGGGGTGGTGGCGCTGGCGGCGGTGGTGGCGGTCCGGGGGCGGCCCAAAGTGGTGAAACCGGCGCGGCCGCCCAAGGTGGCGAAACCGGCCGCGCGACTCCGGAAGGCGCTTCCGGCCGGGTGACGGGCGGGGGGGGCAGTGGCGCAACCGGCGCCGGGGAAGGGGGCGCAACCGGCGCGGGCGAAGCTGGCGCCGCACGGACCGGCACCGAGGCGATGAAATCCGGCATCGGGAACGGCGGCGGCGGCACCGCAACCGGCACCGGCGGCGCCAGCATCGGCGCGGCAGAGGAAACCGGGGCCGCCGGCCCGGCAGGTGCCGCCGGCCGGTCCAGACCCTCCGGCAGGGCCGCCCTCAGCAGCGGGAACCCGCCAGCCGGATCACCGCCACCCTCGCCCGGCGGGACCAATGGCACCGCCGCGAAGCTGCGATAGGTCATCGCCGGCGCGTCGAGCGAATTCAGTACACGCCCGACATCAGAGTTCAGCGAGCTCATGCACCACGCCCCGGATTGTGCGCATGACTTTGCAGTATTCCACCGCGCCGCCGCAAGCATCCGTGTGGGCGGATCAGGCGTCGTTCCGCGCCTCGACCGTCACGCCGAGCCGCTTTCCCGCCAGGCGATGCGCGACAACAGAATGAGTGCCGAAGAATAATAATCCGGTGCCGAAGCGATCGACGGCAGCAACCCGGGGTCCTCGGCCCGGTGGCCCGGGCTGGTCGCCAGCCGGGCCACCGCCTCCATGCCTGGCCCGGCGGCAAACGGCGCCGTCGCCCCGGTGCCCAGATCCACCCAGGCCGGCGCCGATCCGGCGGGAAAGGCCGCCCAGTAGCGGGCGAATGCGCCCAACATATCCGGCACCGGCGCTCCCGCCCACTTCGCATATAGCGGCACGCGGATGGCGTCGTAGGAGAACCGGGCCGGCCAACCCGGCGCCGGCTTCAGCGCCGCTGACCGATCGCGCGGCACCAGCAGCCAGTCCGGCGGCAGGCCCCAGCGGCCGAACCGGCCGGCCTCGATCAGGGCCGCCCCGCCGGTGCTGATCTCCTCCCATTGCCGCGAGGGGGCCAGCGCCGCCAGTTCCACCAGCACCGGGAAGGCATGATAGGAAGGATTGATCACCACCGCGCCGGCGGTCTCGAACCCGTTCGCCCCGGGCAGCAGCAGCGTCCGCCCGCCGGTCTGACGCACCAGCAGGCGCAGCACGTCGCGCGCGATCGCCGCCCCGGCATCGGCATAGGCCGACGCCCCCCAGCGCCGCGCCGCCCGCCCCAGCGAAGCGGCGATGAACAGGTCGCCGTCGGTGGCGTTGTTGCCGTCCGATACGGTCACTTTTGCGTCAGGCTGGTAGCGCCAGGCGTGCAGCCGGTCGTCCCGGCGCCCCAGCATGCGCTCGGTCCAGCCCAGGATGCGGTCGAACGCCTCGCGGTCGCCGGCGGTGACGGCAAAGAGCAGCCCCCAGCCCTGGCCCTCGCTGTGCGACACGCCGTTGTTGCCGGTATCGACGATGCGTCCCTCGGGCCGCAGGAAGCGCGCCCGGAACGCCCGCCATTCCGGGTCCGGCGCTTCCGCCAAGGCCCGGGTCGGCGTGGTCCAGGCCGGCGCCAGCGCCGCGGCCGTGGCGGCCAGCAGAAGCCGCCGTCCGATGCGCCGCTGTCCGATGGGCCGGGGGCCGGGAAGCTGCCCTGTTCCTGTCACGCCACGTCCAGCCCGGCTGGATCGGTCGCCGCCTCGGCCGGCACCAGCGCGGCCAGCTTGGCCAGCAGGGCGGCGGCGCGGATCGGCTTGGCCAGGTAGTCATCCATGCCGGCGTTCATGTAGAACTCCTTGGCGCCGGTCATCGCGTCGGCGGTCAGCGCCACCACCGGCACCCGCCCCCGTTCGGCCGCCAGGGCGCGAATCTGCTTGGTTGCCTCGATGCCGTCCAGCAATGGCATCTGCACGTCCATCAACACGATGTCGAACGGCTCGGCGCGCACCGCCTCCACCGCCTCCACCCCGTTGCCGACCACCCGCACCACATGCCCCGCCTTGCGCAGCATCGCCAGCGCGACCTGCTGGTTCACCTGGTTGTCCTCGGCCAGCAACACCCGCAGCCGCCGTCCGGTCACCGCCGGAGCCGGCACCGCCGCCGCCGCCGCCGGCGTCCACGCCTCGCCGCCGCCGAACAGCCTGGCCAGGCAGTCCAGCAGGTCGGCGCGGCGGATCGGTTTCTCCAGCACCCCGTCGAGCACCGTGCCGATCCATTTCTTCACCTCGGAATAGCCCACCGAGGAGACCAGAACGAGTTTGGTCTCGGCGATATTCGGGCTGGCCCGCACCCGCTCGGCCAGGGTGATGCCGGCCAGCCCCGGCATCATCTGGTCCAGCAGCACCAAATCGTAGGGCCGCCCCTGGAACCAGGCGCGCTCGACTTCGGCGACCGCCTCGAAACCGTCATGGGCGGACCGGATGTCCATGCCGAAGGCGTGCAGCTGGCGGGTCAGGATCTCGATGTTCATCGGCACGTCATCGACGATCAGCGCCCGGATGCCGCGCAGGCGCTCCGGCAGCAGGTTGCGGCTGATCACCGGCGCCGCCACCGCCGGACCCAGCGGCAGCTCGAACCAGAAGGTGGCGCCGGCGCCGGCCCGGCTGCTCACCCCGATATCGCCGCCCATCAGCCCGACCAGTTCGCGGCAGATCGCCAGCCCCAGCCCGGTGCCGCCGAAGCGCCGGGTGATCGAGCTGTCGGCTTGGCAGAACTTGTGGAACAGTTTTTCCTGATCGGTCTGGGAGATGCCCACGCCGGTGTCGGTGATCTCAAAGCGCACCCGCGGACCGGCCGGCGCCGCTTCCGCCGCCCCGGTCCGCACCCGCGCCACCTGCACCGCCACGCTGCCCTTCTCGGTGAATTTGATGGCGTTGCTCACCAGGTTGAGCAGTACCTGGCGGATGCGGGTCGGATCGCCGCGCAGCGCCGGCGGCAGCGCCGGGTCGATATAGACCGACAGCCCGACCTGCTTTTCCGCCGCGCGCGGCGCCAGCAGCCCGGTCGCGCCTTCCACCACCTCGGCCAGGTCGAAGTCGAGCGTCTCCAGTTCAACCCGGCCGGCCTCCAGCTTGGAAAAGTCCAGCACATCATTGATCACGCTCAGCAGCGCCTCGGCGCTGTCGCGCGTCATGGCGGCGTATTTGCGCTGCTCGGCCGTCAGTTCGGTCTCCATGAGCAGCCCGTTCATGCCCATGATGCCGTTCATCGGCGTGCGGATCTCGTGGCTCATGTTGGCCAGGAAGTCGGACTTGGCGCGGTTCGCCCCCTCGGCTGCATCCTTGGCGGCGTGCAGTTCGGCGGCGGCCGCCTCGGCCGCCGCCCGCGCCCGCTCAAGGTCGCCCAGGGTGACCTGCTGGCGTTCCAGCATGCGCGCCAGCAGCCAGGACAGCGCCAGCACGGTGGCCGCCAGCCCCGCCGCCAGCGGCCCCGCCCAGCGCGCGTTCATCCGCCAGTTGGCCAGCACGATGTCGCCGGAAAGGGTGATGTTGACCACCAGCGGGAAGTCGCGCAGCCGGGTGGGCGCGATGATGCGGAAATCGTCCGTCCCGCCGATGAGGCCGGTGCCGGTGATCACCCGCACGCCGTCGGCAACCCCCGGCCTGAGCACGTCGCGGAACAGCGGCCGGGCGGCGAGGGACTGGCCGATGAACCCGGGGGATGGCGGGTCGCGGGCCAGCAATATGCCGTCGCCGCGGAACAGCGCGATGGCGCTGCCCTGGCCGATGTTCACCGCCTTGTAGAACGACTCGAAAAAGCCGCTGTTGATCCCGGTGATCGCCAGCCCCAGCGGCCGGCCCCCGGTGCCGCGGATTTGCCGCGCCAGATAGAAGGTCCATTCCCGGGTCACCCGGTTCTGCACCGGCAGGCTGATGAACGGTCCGTCGAACGGCCCCGCCGTCAGCGCCTTGAAATAGTCGCGGTCGGCCAGGTTCACCCGCCGGTCCGGGGTGCCGAGGGCGAAAGGCGGGTAGTAGCGGTTGAAGTTGATGATGTCGCCGTGCATATCGACGATGCTGGCGACGTCGATATGCGGCACCCCGGCCACCTTGTTGCGGATCGCCTCGTGGATCGCCGGCGTGTCCATCACCCGCCAAAGATCCGCCTCGTTCTCGATGCGCGCCTCGTTCAGCGGGGTGACGATGCTTTCCAGCACCAGGTCGGCGGCGCGCACGGTCTGCCCGGCGTGCTCGGCCAGGGTGGTGGAAAGGTTGACGGCGATGCGTTGCCACTCGGCGATGTCGGACTGGCGATCACGCCACAGCAGCGCGGCGGCGCCCAGCACGGTCAGCAGCGCCAGCACCCCGCCCACCGCCAGCACCAGCCGCCCGTGCAGCGAGGTAACCTGCCGCGAACGGATTTCGGGAGTGACGGTCATGGCACCGGCCCGGGCGGGCATGCTTGTGCGCGGAGGTCATCGGCCATTCCATGGCTCCGCCGCGCGGTAAGGCGGTGTTTCTCCGCGAAAGACCGGAACGCAGCAGGCAGCATGGCAGCGGACTCTGAGGCCACGACAGGGTACCTTGGTGACCGAAAGGCGGTGCGCCGGCGGCGCCCCCCCTGGGTCAACTTCGTACGCCCGAGTTTCCTTCGTTCAGGCTACCAAGCGCAATACAAGACTTCACAAATACGTGAGGCATTGGATGCCATGCCCGGCAGCGCGGTCAGGTCATCGGCGACCGGATCATCAGCGGGAAGCCGCCAGCACCTCGCCGACATCGCCCCGCGGATCGAGGCCGAGCACGTGCCGGCTGTGCCAGAGCGCGTAGAACAGCAGGCTCCAGGCCGGCTGGGGCGAGGTTTCCGCCGCCGCGAAGGCCGCCCGCACCCGCCCGCCCGGCATCACCTCGGCAATGCCGGGCTGGGCGGCCACCAGTTCGCCCAAACATGCCGCCTCGGCCGCCATCCAGGCGCCGACCGGCGGTTTGAAGCCCTGCTTGCGCGCATAGGCGCCGGCCTCGGGAAAGGCGCGGGCCAGCCAGTCGCGCAACAGCACCTTGCCGAACCGCGCCGAGGTCTTGCGCGCATCCGGCAGGCGGAAGGCGAAATCGGCCACCACCGGGTCGAGGAAGGGGGTACGGCCCTCGACCCCGTGCACCATCAGGCAGCGGTCGAGCTTGACCAGCAGGTCGTTGGGCAGCCACTCGGCGATGTCCACCGCCTGGCTGGCCTGCAAGGGCGAGCGCCCGGTCTGCGCGGTCGCCTCCGCGGCGGCCAACCCCTCCCGCCAGCCGGCCAGCGCCGGCAGGGCGCCGAACAGCCCCTTGCTGCGCGGCTTGCGGGCCAGCCAGCGCCAGGGGGCGCGGCGCTTGCGATAGCGGGAATAGCCGCCGAACAACTCGTCCGCCCCCTCGCCGCACAGCGTCACCTTCAGCCCGTCCGCCCGGGCGGCGCGGCCGAGCATCCAGGTGGGCAGCACGGCGGCGTCGGCGGTCGGGTCGTCGATGGCGGCGGCGATGCGCGGGGCGAACCGCCAGAAATCCCGCCGGCTCATTTCCAGCCGGTGGCATTCCGCCCGCATCACCCCGGCCAGCCGCTCCGCCTCGCGGCTTTCGTCCACCGCGCCGCCGCCCTCCCAGCCGCAGGTCAGCACCCGGATGCGGGTGCCGGCGGCGCGCGTCATCAGCGCCAGCAACGCCGACGAATCGATGCCGCCGGAGAGGAACAGCCCATAGGGCACGTCGGCGCGCAAATGCACGGCCACGCTGTCCAGCAGCACCCGGTCCAACCCGGCCAGCGCCGATTCCCGGCGGACCGGCACCGGCGGACCTTCCGGCAGGGCGGCGCGGCGGCGGCGGGCGACGACGCGCGCGGCCTCGATCACCAGCGTCTCGCCGGGCAGCACCCGGTGGATGCCGGGGAAGATCGTCTCCGCGCCGGTGGTGAATTTCAGTTGCAGCAGTTCCGCCCGCCGCACCTTGTCGATGGCCCGCGCCAGCCCGCGCAGCGCCTGCGGCTCGGAGGCGAAAACGAACTGCGTGTCGGTCTGTATATAGTATAATTGTTTGATGCCGAACGGGTCGCGCGCCAGCACCAGCCGGTCGCGCCGCGGATCGTGCACGGCGATCGCATACATGCCGCGCAGCGCCTCGGCGAAGGCGTCGCCGTCGCGCTCGTACAGAAACACCGCCGGCTCGCAATCCGACCGGGTGCGAAAGGGCGTGGTCGCCATCGCCGCCCGCAATTCGGGATTGTTGTAGATTTCCCCGTTGGCCACCAGGGCGGACCCGCCGGGGGCGAACAGCGGCTGGTCGCCGGTGGCGAGGTCGATGATGGCGAGGCGGGTGTGCAGCAGCGCCACCCCGCCGCGCAGCAGTCGCCCCTGTCCGTCCGGGCCGCGATGCGCCAGCGCCCCCAGCAGCCGGTCCAGCAGCCCCGGGTCGGGCGCCGACCCGTCCCGCGTCATCACGCCCGCGATTCCGCACATGGCACCGCCCTTACACCGGCTCGCGCATGCGCACCAGCAACGTGCTATCCGCCCGGCATGCGAATCCTGTTCGTCTCCTCCAACCGCATCGGCGATGCGGTGCTCTCCACCGGGCTGCTCGGCCATCTGCTGCGCGCCCATCCCACGGCGCGCTTCACGGTGGCCTGCGGCCCGGCGGCCGAGGGTGTGTTCATCCGCATGCCCAACCTGGAGCGGCTGATCACCATGGAAAAGCGGCCCTGGGGGCGGCACTGGCTGCCGCTCTGGGCGGCCGCGGTGGGCAGGCGGTGGGACCTGGTGGTCGATATCCGCGGCTCGGCGCTGTCCTGGCTGGTGCCCACGCAAGCGCGCGCGGTCATGCGCCGCCGGCCCGGCCACAAGACCGCGCAACTCGCCGCCGTGCTGGGGGTGGACCCGCCGCCCTTGCCGGTGGCCTGGACCGCCCCCGCCGACCGCGCCCGCGCCGCCGATCTGCTGCCGTCCGGCCCGCTGATCGCCCTCGGCCCCACCGCCAACTGGGGCGGCAAGGTCTGGCCGGCCGACCGTTTCGTCGCGCTGTTCCGTGCCCTTCAGGCGCGGGACATGCCCGGCGCCCGGGCGGTGGTGCTGGCCGGCCCGGGCGAACAGGAACGCGCTTTGGCGGCCCCGGTGCTGGCGGCGCTGCCCGGGGCGGTGGATCTGTGCGGCGCGCTGTCGCTGCCCGAGGCGGCGGCGGTGCTGGCGCGCTGCGACCTGTTCGTCGGCAACGATTCCGGCCTGATGCATTTGGCCGCCGCCGCCGGCACCCCCACGCTCGGCCTGTTCGGCCCCACCCCGGCGGATGAATACGGACCGGCCGGGCGGCGCACCGCGGTGGCGCTGGCGCGGGCAACCTCGATGGACACGCTGACGGTGGAGGACGCGCTGGCGGCCATCCGGGGACTGGTCGCGGTGCCGGCGTGACCCGGGTTGCCCAGGTGATGGCCGGCGCCGTCAACGGCGGCGCCGAACTGTTCTTCGAGCGGCTTTGCCTGGCCTTGCACGCGGCCGGCGAGACGGTGCTGCCGGTGATCCGCACCGACCCCGCTCGCGCCGCCCGGCTGCGGGCGGGCGGGCTGGAACCGGCGCAACTGGCTTTCGGCACGGCGCTCGATGTGCTGACCCGGCCGCGCCTGGGCCGCATCCTGCGCAACTTCCGCCCGCGCGTGGTGGTGAGCTGGATGAACCGGGCCAACATGCACACGCCGCGCGGCGACTGGGTGCAGGTGGGGCGGCTGGGCGGCTATTATGATCTGCGCTACTACCGGCGCTGCGATCATCTGGTGGGCAACACAAGGGGTATCGTCAGCTGGCTGCGGGCGCAGGGGCTGGCGGAGGCGCGCACCCATTATCTGCCGAATTTCGTCACCGACTTCGCCGCCACCCCGCTGGCCATCGACCTGCCGCCGGCCCGGCCTTTGCTGCTGGGGCTGGGACGGCTGCATCCCGACAAGGGGTTCGACCTCGCCATCCGCGCCTTGCCCCGCCTGCCGGGCGCGGTGCTGGCGATCGCCGGCGAGGGGCCTGCGCTGGGCGCCCTGGAGGCGCTGGCCCGCCGCGAGGGCGTGGCCGGGCGGGTGCATTTCCTGGGCTGGCGGCACGATGCCGGGGCGCTGCTGCGCGCCGCCGACCTGTTCCTGTGCTCCAGCCGGGTCGAGCCGCTGGGCAACATGGTGATCGAGGCATGGTCGGCCGGCTGCCCGGTGGTCGCCGCCGCCGCCGCCGGCCCGGCCGAATTGCTGCGCAACGGCGTCGACGGGCTGGTGGTGCCGATGGAGGACCCGGCGGCGATGGCGGAGGCCATCGCGGCGTTGCGCGACGACCCGGCCCGGCGGGCGGCGCTGGCGCAGGCGGGGCGCGCACGGTTCACCGGCGAATTCGCCGTCGCCCCGGTGCTGGCGCGCTGGCGCGACTTCCTGGCCCGGGTTGAGCGTTGCCCCGATTGAGGGTTGGTTGTTTCAGGCCAGTCCGCGCGCGCCGCCCAGACGTTCGAGCCCCCTGGCGGTCACCGACAGCAGCACCCCACCATCGGCCAGTTCGATCACCTTGTCGACCCAGCCCTGCGACCGCGCCCGGTCCACCGCGGCGATCATGCGCGGGCGGGCGGCGGCGATGCCGGCATGGCGCAGCGCGGCGTCGAGATCGGCCTGCCGCCGCTTGCTGCGCAGCGCCATTTCCGCCAGCGCGGCCAGGACGTCCAGAACAAAGCCCTCAGGCACCGAACACTCGCCGATCTGGTAATCCGCCTGGGCGAAATCGTCCTCGGCCGTGGCCAGGGAGATCGGCGCATGCTGAACGTCGGAAACGTGCATTTTGTTCTCCGCTTGCGGATCACCACCAGCCTGCGCACCAAGCGCCATGCGTGGTTTTGTTCCGAGGTGACCATAGATCAAAACCTCGTGAGGCGCAGGTGGTTTTTGCCCAAAATGCCTACGTATATATGCGTATGGGGCTGGGGCAGCGTCGGCCGGACCGCCGGTAGCTGGCCGGTAAAGCGGCTCGCCAGCGCAAATTTCCAGGGCTGATCAATCGTTTACGGTCAGGGTGACGGCGGTCTAGCGGGGCGGCGGCGCGTCCGCCACGAGGCCTGATGCCAAGGCCAGCCGCACAACCTCGGCAATGTTTTCGCAGCCCAGCTTTTCCATCACGTTGCTGCGATGGATCTCGACGGTGCGCGGGCTGATGCCGAGCGCGATGGCGATCACCTTGTTGGCGCGCCCTTTGGCCAGATGGGCCAGCACCTCCAGCTCGCGCGGCGTCAGCAGGGCGATGCGCGCCATCGCGGTTTCGGTCGCCACGAGATGCTGGCGGGTATCCTCCATCCGCGCCAGCGCGCTGCGCACCGCCCGGACGATCTCCTCGGCGGAGTAGGGCTTTTCGATAAGGTCCACCGCGCCGGCTTTCATGGCGCGCACGGCCAGCTTCACGTCGGCATGGCCGGTAACCATGATCACCGGGTGTGGCAGGCCGCGCGCCGCCAGTTCCGCCAGCAGCGCGAGACCGTCCATGCCGGGCATGCGCAGGTCAACGACCAGGCAGCCCGGCGCCAGTGGCGGGGCCACCGCCAGCACATCCTCGGCCGACGCATAGGTCCGCGTGGCGTAACCGAACGAGCCCAGCAGCAGCGCCAGCGAGCGGCGCACCGCCTCGTCGTCGTCCACCAGATGGACGACCGGAGACCCCGCGCGGGGTTCGGCCGGGTCGTCGGGCGGTTTGTTCATTGGGCTCCTTCCGCACGTTCCTCGCGGCGCCGGTTCCGGCCCCACCGACCAGGCCCGGCCCGGGGGTGCGTCGCCGCGACAGGATGCCTTCGATGGCGTCCTCCGGTCCTGGCTGGACGGCGGTTATTATGACGCGGCTTCTGCCGAGGAAATCCCCGATCGCCGGCTGTTGCGAATGTGGTGCCGCTCATCAGGCTGGGCCCATCAGGCGGGCGGCAGCGGCTCGGCGGACAGGGCATGCAGTCGCGCCTCCAGGGCGGCGCGCCGCTCGGCCGGCAAAATCAGATTTTGCAGGCACCATTCCAGCGCCTCGCGGCGCTCGGCGGGATCGGCGGGGTCGGCCAGGTCCGCGACGATGCCGGGCAGGTGGTCCGGCGATGGCCGGGCGGGGGAACCGAAAGCCGGGGATGGGCGCGTAGACATGCGATCAGCGTGGCCCGCCGGTGTGGCGGCAGCGTGGCGGAACCCCTGGTCTTTGGTGACAATCTCGCGCAGGCTGGGAGGCATGCTTGAAACGCTGGTCGCCCTGCTCGCCGCGGCTGCGATCGCGGTACCGCTGTCCCGTCGCGCCGGCTTCGGCAGCGTGCTCGGCTACCTGCTGGCCGGGCTGGCCATCGGACCCTCCGGCCTGCGCCTGGTCACCGACGTGGACGCCATCGCCCAGGTGGCGGAACTCGGCGTGGTCATGCTGCTGTTCCTCATCGGGCTGGAATTGCGGCCGCAGCGGCTGTGGGTGATGCGCCGCGCGGTGTTTGGCCTCGGCGCGGCGCAGGTGGCCGTCAGCTTCGCCGTTCTGGCCGCGCTGGCGCATGAGGCCGGCATCCCCTGGCCCGGCGCGGTGGTGCTGGGCGCGGGACTGGCCATGTCCTCCACCGCCATCGTGCTGCCCATGCTCGCCGAGCGCGACCTGCTCGCCACCCCGGCCGGGCGCGACGGCTTCGCCGTGCTGCTGTTCCAGGACCTTGCCTTCATCCCGCTGGTGGCGCTGGTGCCGCTGCTGGGCGGCGCCGGCATTCCCGACCGGCTGCCCTGGCTGGAGGTGGCGCGCGGTGCCGGCGCCATCGCCGCCATCCTGATTGGCGGTCGCTTCCTGATCCGCCCGGCGTTCCGCGCCATTGGCGGCGCCCGCACGCCGGAGATGTTCACCACGCTGGCGTTGCTGACGGTGGTCGGCGCCGCGGCGCTGGCGCACGCGGCCGGCTTGTCGATGTCGCTCGGTGCTTTCCTCGCCGGCGTGCTGCTGTCCGGCAGCGAGTACCGCCACGAGTTGCAGGCCGACATCGAGCCGTTCGAGGGATTGCTGCTCGGCTTCTTCTTCATTTCCGTCGGCATGTCGGCGCAACTGGCCCTGCTGCTGCACGATCCGCTCGGGTTTCTGGCGGCGGTCGTCGCCCTGCTGGCCGCCAAGACGGCGGTGATGTTCGGGCTGGGCCGGCTGGCCCGGCTGGATGCCGCCGAGGCGCTGCGGCTGGCGGTGGCATTGCCGCAGGGCAGCGAATTCGCCTTCGTGATGTTCGCCGCCGCGGTCGGCGCCGGCGCGCTTGCCGCCGCCGCCGCCGACGCCGCCACGCTGGTGGTGGCGCTGTCCATGGTCGCCACGCCGCTGCTGTTCGCCGCCAGCGAGGCGCTGCTGATTCCACGTCTGCGCCCGGCCGGGGCGCCGCGTTACGATGCCATCGACGACGACCGCGTGCCGGTCATCATCGCCGGCTTCGGCCGCGTCGGGCAGATCGTCGGCCGGGTGCTGCGCATGCAGGGCATCGGCTTCACCGCGCTGGAGCGCGACCCGGGCCAGGTGGAAGTGGTGCGGCGCTTCGGCAACAAGGTGTATTTCGGCGACCCCGCCCGCCCCGATCTGCTGCGCGCCGCCGGTGCGGAGCGCGCCCGCGTGCTGGTGGTGGCGATCGACGACATGCAGGAGGCGCTGAAGGTGGTCGAGGTCGCCCGCCGCAGCTTCCCCGGCCTCGCCATATTGTCGCGCGCCCGCAACCGCCGGCATGTGCATCTGCTGATGGACCGCGGCCTGGAAGGCATCGTGCGCGACACCTTCCATTCCAGCCTGCGCTTGTCCGAACTGGTGTTGCAGTCGCTGAAGGTGCCGCCCGACCGCGCCGCCCACGCGGTGGAGCTGTTCCGCGCGCATGACGAACGCCTGCTGGCCGAAACGCACGCGATCTACCGCGACGAGCGCGCCTTGATCCAGACCACCCAGCAGGCCGCCGAGGAACTGACCGGCCTGTTCGAGGCCGACCAGCGGGAACGCGGGGAATGACAGGCACCCGCAGCCGATCCGAGATCCGCTCATCCGATCTGTAAATTCTGCACCGCGGTCTCGAGTTCGAAGAAACTGGGCATATGCTGGGTCGGGGCCATCTTGCGGCCGGTCTCCACGCTTATCTGCGGCGCATTGCCGTACAGATGCGCCACCAGCACGGCGCGGATCACCTCGAAATACTTGCTCTCCTCCTTGACCACGCCCTCTATCCGCGAGGAGAACGGGCCGGCCACGCCATAGGCCAGCAGCACGCCCAGGAACGTGCCCACCAGCGCGCTGCCGATCATTGCCCCCAGCACCGCCGGCGGTTCGGCGATGTGCGACATGGTTTTGACCACGCCCAGCACCGCCGCGACGATGCCCAGCGCCGGCAGCGCGTCGGCGATGGTCTGGATCGCATGCGCCGGATGCAGCTCCTCGGCGAGGATCTTCTTCAGTTCCCGCCCCATCATGTCCTCGATCTGGTTCGGGTCGTCGGCGTTCATGCCGACCATGCGCAGGTAGTCGCAGATCAGCTCGCTGGCGTGGTGGTTGGCGAGGATCTTCGGGAACTTCTTGAACGCCGAGCTTTCCTCCGGCTTCTCGATATGGATCTCCAGCGCCATCGCGCCCTTGGTGCTGGCCAGCCGCACGAAGAAGAACAGCAGGCTCAGCAGTTCGACATAGTCGACTTTCTTGTACACCCCCCCTTTCATGATCTTTCCGAACGCGCCGAGCGTGTGTTTCACTTCGTGCATGCTGTTGGCCATGACGAAGGTGCCGATCGCCGCACCGCCGATGGTGAGCAGCTCGAACGGCAACGCCTCAACCAGCGGCCCGATGCTGCCGCCCGACGCAAGGTAGCTGCCGAACACGCAGACAAGCACGAATACCAGGCCGCCAAAGGTCAGCATGAGCGCGGTTCAGGGCTTCGACGCGGTCCGCAGCACCACGATGGCGATGCGTCGGTTTGCCGCGGCCAGCGGATCGGCCGGCAGCAGCGGGTCGCGGTCGGCATTGCCGGTGACGCTGCGAATGCGGGATTCCTGCAGGCCCGCTTCGATCAGCAGCCGGCGGGTGGCGTTGGCGCGCTCCGCGGAAAGTTCCCAGTTCGATTTGTCGCTGCCGCGATAGGGCGCGGAATCGGTGTGGCCGGAGATCGAGATGGCTTCCGGCAGCTTCGCCAGCACCGGCCCCACCTTCTGCAGCAGCAGGCGGGCGCGGTCCTGCAGCACTGCCGACCCGTTGGCGAACATCGGCAGGCGCTCCTCGTCGAGGATCTGGATGCGCAGCCCTTCCGGCGTCAGGTCGATGGCAAGCTGGCGGCCAAGCTCGGCCAGGTTCGGGTCGGCGCGCACCGCTTCACGCAGCTGCTGGGCGGCCTGTTCGAACGCCTCATGCTCCTGCCGCTCCTGCTCGCCGCGCAGCATTTTCGCCATCTGCGCCTGTGACTGCGGCGCCGCCGCCGCGGCCAGCGCCGCCCCGCCGCCCGGCGCGCGGGTGCCGGCCTGCGGCCCGGCGATCGCCGCGTTGCCGCTCGCGGTGCCGCGCTCAAGCCCCGAGTTGCGTGCGCTGTTCGGGTTGACCGGCTGCTCCGCGGCGTCGGCATCCTCATCTTCGGGATCGGTCGGGGCGACGGCGCGCCCCTGAATGACGGTCATGGCGCCACGGTCGGACACCAGCGATCCCTTGTCGTACGGGGTGCGACCGCCCAGCGGCATGCCGCTGCCCGAGTTGGCCCGGCCGAGCGAGGCGGTGGGCGAGAAATAATCGGCGATGCCGCGCCGCTGCTCCTCGGTGGTGGCGTTCAGCAGCCACATCAGCAGGAAGAACGCCATCATGGCGGTGACGAAATCGGCGTAGGCCACTTTCCACGCGCCGCCGTGGTGGCCCCCTTCGACCACTTCCTCGCGCTTGATCACGATCAGCGCCGCCTTGTCGCCTGGCCGTCGCTTCCCGCTCATCGTCGTCCACCGTTCGAAACCGGGCCCGATCATGTCGTCGGCGCGGTTAAGGACGGGTTATGGCCAGCGCCAGCCGGCCTGTCCGGGTCACGACTCCGCCAGCAGCAGCACCCCCGCGCCGGTGCCCATCCCACGCATATGCGCGCGCCCGGTTCGGGCACCCGCCCCAGCTCCTCCCCGAGCGGCCGCGACACCCGCAGCGCCGACCCGTCCGCCAGGCGCAGCGTCACGTCCAGCACCGTGCCGCGATAGGCGCACGCCTCCACCACCCCGGTTGCCCCACCTGCTCCAGCCGCCCGCGGTTCGGCAGCCGATCCGGTCGGCGGTCGCCAGCGCCTCGTCCTGGTCGTGCGTCACCAGGATCGCCGTGGTGCCGAGCCGGCGCAGCAGCGCCACCAGATCCGCCCGCGCCTGCTCGCGCAGCGCCCGGTCCAGCGCGCTCAGCGGCTCGTCGAGCGGCAGCAGTCGCGGCCGTGGCGCCAGGGCGCGCGTCAGCGCCACCCGCTGCTGCTGGCCACCGGAAAGCTGGCCGATGCGCCGCGCGCCGAACCCTTCCAGCCGCACCAGCGCCAGCAATTCCGCCACCCCCGCCGCGCGCAGCAGGCTGGTCTTGCCCGACCCGCTGGCGCCGGGCAGCACGAAAATCTCGTCGCTGGCGATGTCGAGGTCCAGCCCGTCCAGCGCCAGCGTGGCGCCATAGCGGACCCGCAGCCGGCTGATCGCGACCCGCGCCAATCGGCCGCCCGCCTTCACCCGCGCCACATGCGGCTGCGGGCGCGCGCCACGTCCGGCGGCACCGGCCCCACGGTGAACAACGTTTCCCGTCCCGCCGTGGGCGGATAGATGCCCGGATTGTCCCGCCATGTGCGGACGCTACGCGGCCTTCCGGTCGATCGGGGAGATCCGGCGGATTTTCGGCACGGTGACTCCGCCGCCGGATTTCGCGCCGGGGTGGAACATCGCCCCCACCCGGCTGGCCCCGGTGGTGCGCGTGCATCCGCCAACCGGCGAGCGGCATCTCGACCTGCTGCGCTGGGGCCTGCTGCCACACTGGGCGAAGGACATGACATCCACCCGCCAGCCGATCAATGCCCGCGCCGAAACCGCCGCCATTGCGCCGATGTTCCGCGACGCCTTTGCGCGCCGGCGCTGCCTGGTGCCGGCCGACGCTTTCTACGAGTGGCAGGCAGGCGGCAAGGCGAAGCTCCCGCACGCGGTGGCGCGCGCCGATGGCGCTGGCCGGGCTGTGGGAAGGCTGGCGCGGGCCGGACGGGGCGGTGCTGCGGAGCTTCACCGTGCTCACCACCGCCGCCTGTGCGGCGCTGCGCGCCCGGCACGAGCGCATGCCGGTGGTGCTGGAGCCGCCGGACTGGCCGCTCTGGCTCGGCGGCGGCGATGTCGCGGCGCTGCTGCGCCCGTCCGCGGCCGAATTCCGGGTCTGGCCGGTTTCCACCCTGGTCAACAACGTTCGCAATGACGGGGTGCATCTGCTCGATCCGGCGCCGTCGTTGGTCTGACGGCGGGCTCGGTTCGTCGCAGGATCAAACCGCCTTGCGCGGGTGCCGGAGCGATGGTAGTTTCGATCGTGCCTAGTGCGGCTCCGTGCCTAGTGCGGCTCTGGGGCTTGGTGCCTCCTGGGTCTGACCGTAAGCGGTCGGCGCGCTTTGGCGGTTTGTGTTGGCAAGCAACGTTATCGGCTGGCAGTCGCCGCCATGGCCGGGGTTGCTCTTACCATGGGGTAGGAAAAGATGAAGGAATTCGTGATCAATCTGGCGAAGGACCCCGCCGGCAAGCTCATCGTCGGCCTGGTGGCCGCCGCGGTGTTCACCGCGCTGTACTGGCAGTTCATTCCCGTCTCGCAGGCCACCAAGGTCATCTTTGGCCTGGCCCTGCTGACCGAAGCCTACCGGTTCTATGATCTGGACACCGCCGCGCTCTGACGCGCCGGCAGCCTCTCAGATTGGCGCCGCGCGGGGCGTGGCGGCGCCGGGTGGCCCGGCCGGAAGGAGGCGATCCCTCAGTTCGGCCGGCGCCGTCCCTGCCGCCCGCAACTCGCGCAATGTCGCCGCGTGGTCGCGCTTGGCCAGCCGCCGTCCGGCCGGGTCGGTCAGCAGGGCATGATGCGCGTAGCGTGGCACCGGCCATCCCATCAGCGCCTGCAACAGGCGGTGCAGATCGGTGGCCGGCTTCAGGTCGACGCCGCGGGTGACCAGCGTCACCCCTTGCCGCGCGTCGTCATGGGTGACGCACAGGTGATAGCTTGCCGGCGCGTCCTTGCGCGCCAGCACCGCGTCGCCGAAGCGCGCCGGGTCGCAATCCACCTGCCGCTCGCCCTCCTCCTCGTAGCGCAGCCTTGCCGGCACCACGGACAACGCGCGCGCCATGTCCAGCCGCAGCGCGTGCGGCTCGCCGGCCGCCAGCCGCGCCGCCCGCCGCCGGTCGGGCAGGCGCCGGCAGGTGCCGGGATAGAGCGGCGCGCCGTCCGGGCCGTGCGGCGCGGCGGCCGAGGCGGCCACCTCGCGGGCGATGTCGGCCCGGGTGCAGAAGCACGGATAGACCAGCCCGCGCCCGGCCAGCTGGGCCAGCACCGCCTGGTATTCCGCCAGATGCGCCGACTGCACCCGGATGTCGCCGTCCCAGTCCAGCCCCAGCCAGGCCAGGTCCTCCGGAATGGCGGCGGCGTATTCCGCCCGGCAGCGGCCGGGATCGATATCCTCCAGCCGCAGCAGGAACCGCCCCCCCGCCGCCCGCGCCCGCCGCCAGGCGGTCAGCGCCGCGAAGGCGTGGCCGAGATGCAGATAGCCGGTCGGGCTTGGCGCAAAGCGGGTGACGACGGTCATGGCCGGCCCGATATATCCGAAGCCAACCGGGAGGACATGCGATGCTGGACGGGCCACGCTGGGGACCCAGGCAGGGACGGGCGGAACAGCTCGTGGTGCTGTGCCACGGCATCGGCGCCGACGGGCACGACCTGATCGACCTCGCGCCATTTTGGGCCACCGCCCTGCCGCGGGCCGCCTTCGCCGCCCCCGATGGGCCGGAGCCTTGCGACGGCGCCCCGATGGGGCGGCAATGGTTCCCGCTATGGGACCGCTCGGCGGCGCAGCTGGCGGCCGGGGCGGACCGGGCGGTGCCTCTGCTCGGGGCTTTCGTCGATGCCGAACTGGCGCGGCTGGGGCTGTCCGGCGACGCCTATGCGCTGATGGGGTTCAGCCAGGGCGCGATGACGGTGCTGCATGCCGGCCCGCGCCTTGCCGTGCCGCCACGCGCCATCCTCGCCTTCTCCGGCGCCCTGCTCGCCCCCGAGCGTCTGGGGGAGACGGTGGCGCGTCCGCCGGTGCTGCTGGTGCATGGCGAGGCCGACGAGGTGGTGCCGGCCGCACGCTCGCGCGAGGCCGGGCGGGCGCTGCGGGAGGCGGGTTTTCCGGTCGAGAGCCTGTTCTGTCCGCGGCTGGGCCACGGCATCGATGACGCCGGTCTATCCGTCGGCGCATTGTTTCTGCAACGCGCCTTCGCCGGATGACGAAGCCGTGTACTGTGACAGACAAGCGAAACCGCTTCCGTCCGGCTTGCGGCCGGTCTCCGGCGATGCGATAAGTCTCGCACATACACGGCGGCGCACAACATCTGGCGGGTCGTTCCGGTGAACTTCCCCCAGACCTAGGGTGTCACGCCATGGGGAGTTCGGTTTGCCCGACGGCGGACAACACTTTCCGGCGCTTGTGCTGAATGCGGACTTCCGCCCGCTGTCGTATTTTCCGTTGTCGGTGTGGTCGTGGCAGGATGCCGTCAAGGCGGTGTTTCTCGATCGCGTGAGCGTGCTGAGCGAATACGAGGTCGAGGTTCATTCCCCCAGCATCTCGATGCGCCTGCCCAGCGTGATCGCGCTGAAGGACTACATTCCCGCCGCCCGCCGCCCGGCCTTCACCCGGTTCAACGTGTTCCTGCGCGACGCCTTCGCCTGCCAGTATTGCGGCTGCCGCCAGCCCACCCCGGAACTGACCTTCGACCACGTCATTCCGCGCTGCCGGGGCGGGCGCACCACCTGGGAGAACGTCGTCACCGCCTGCGGCCCGTGCAACCTGCGCAAGGGCAGCCGGCTGCCGCGCGAATGCCAGATGCATCCGCGCGCCGCGCCGCGCCAGCCGTCCACCTGGGAATTGCAGGAGAACGGCCGCGCCTTCCCGCCCAATTTCCTGCACGAAAGCTGGCGCGACTTTCTGTACTGGGACAGCGAACTGGAAAGCTGATCGCCGCCGGAAGGCCGCGTCGGCTCAGCCCGCCAGCGCCAGCCGGGCGACCTCCCAGATGGCAAGCCACAGGCCGAGCGACAGGCCGCCGATCAGCGGCCCGGCCAGGGTCCAGGGCAGCCGCTCCCCGGAGTCCAGCGTGTGCGCAGCCATTGTCGCCGTGGTGCTGCCAACCTGCATGACCTGTTCCTTCGTGCATCGGCCGGTCCCGTACCGGCGCCGTCTCGGTGGCCGAGTGAACACCGCATCGGTTAAAAGGCGGTGAATGGCTTGTGATAGCGTTTGCAGTGCAAGTGTCATACAACCGGCATTGTACTGTCACGGTTCCGACTTCACGGGCGGCTTAGACACCCATCCCGCCGTGGTCGCCGCGTCGGCAGGCCGCATGGCACGGAAACGGAGTTCGGTTATGGACGATGGCGGGCAGGGCGTTCTGGGCAAGGTCGATTTCACCACCGCCGACCCGCCGCCGCGTGCGGTCCGCCATGTCGCCAATCCGCTGCTGTTCCTGCGCAGCTGGCTTGCCCATCCGCTGCGCATGGGTTCGGTCATTCCCTCCTCGGACGCGCTGTGCCGGCGGGTGGTGCGCCATGCCTGGCCGGAGCCCGGCCGCGGCGTGCTGGAGCTCGGCGCCGGCACCGGCGTGCTGGCCCGCGCCTTCATCGCCGCCGGGCTGAGCGAGGAGCGGCTGGTGCTGGTCGAGATCGACCCGGCTCTCGCCGCCCATCTGCGCGAGCAGTTCCCCGCCGCCACCGTCATCGAGGGCGACGCAACCCGGTTGGCCGATCTGCTGCCGGAACGCTGGCATGGCCGCCTCGGCAGCGTGGTGTGCGGCATTCCGCTGGTGCTGCTGCCGGACGCCGAGCAGCGCCGCTTCATCGACGCCATGGCGGTGGCCGCGCCCGGCCGGGGCTTCCTGCATTACAGCTACTGCATCACCTCGCCGCTGCCGGCCCGCCGGCACGGCCTGACCGCCCGCCGCGAGGCCTGGACGCCGCTGAACCTGCCGCCGGCGAGCGTCTGGCGCTATCAGGCGGAGCGGTAGGCGGCTATCCCGTCACCACCTCGATACTGGCGGCGGCATCGGTGATCCGCACCGGTGTGGTGCCGGCGGCGTCGCCGTCGGCCTGCACCGGAACGCCGCTATCGGCGTGGATTTCGATCTCCCGGCCGCGCAGGAAGGTGATGCCGGGGCAGCGCGGCAGCAGGTTGAGCGGCAGGGCGGCGCCGTAGCCAAGGGCGCCCAGCGCGCCGCTGGCGGCGAACAGGGCCACGGTGAAGCCCGGCGCGCCGCTGTCGGCGTCGGCCGCCAGCAGATAGGGGCCGGCATACAGGCGGCCCTTGCACACCACCACGCTGGCGGCCGACATATCGTGCCCGTCGATGCGCACCCGCAGCGGCCGATAGTCGTAGCGTACCGCCTCGCCAACGGTCTGCACCACGTAGGCGGCACGGCCGAGCAGGCGCTTCAGCGGCGGCGACAGCCGGTGCACCACCTGCGCGTCCAGCCCGGCCCCGAGCATCTGCACGAACGGCCGGATGCCGTCGGCGCCGGTGGCGATGCCGGGCCAGAGCGGGCGGGTGCGGCCGAAGGCCAGCATGGAAGCGACCGCGCGTGGCTGCTCGGGCAGGCCAAGCTCGTGGGCCAGCACATTGGCGGTGCCGAGCGGAATGATGCCGAGCCGTGCCGTACTGCCGAGCAGGCCGGCGGCGACCTCGGCCACGGTGCCGTCGCCGCCGGCGGCGACCACCAGGGAGGCGCCGGCGCCCGCCGCCTCGCGTGCCAGCTCGGTGGCGTGGCCGCGCCCGCGGGTGCGCGCCAGGTCCACCCGGACGCCGTTTTCGACCAGCACATCCAGCACGCGCCAGAGCAGATGGGCGCGCCGTCGGCCGGCGGTGGGGTTGAACACGACGAGCATGCGAACAATCTTTTTCGCACCGCACCATTGCCGATTGGTGACAGGATGGCGGCTTTGCCATGATATTCGCCGTTGCACCGCGCCGCGGGCGGGGTCATGGAAGTTTCACGTGTGCCCGGTCGGGAGGAGCCTATCTGCTTGCACCACAATGCTTGACCCCGATCAGGAGTCGTGAGGCGCATGAACGCACTGTTCCCTGCGGTGTCAGCCCGCCAATACCGTGCCGTTTTCATCTCCGATACCCATCTCGGCACCCGCGGCTGCCGCAGCGATTTTCTGGTGGATTTCCTGCGCCAGGTATCCTGCGACCGGCTTTACCTCGTGGGTGATATCATCGATGGCTGGCGGCTGCGCCGTTCGTGGTTCTGGGACGACGCGCATGACGAGGTGGTGCGCCTGATCATCCGCCACGCCCGCAACGGTACCAAGGTGGTCTACATTCCCGGCAACCACGATGAGATGTTCCGCGCCTGGCTGTCGCTGGGGCTGGAGCTGGCCGGGGTCCGGCTGGCCGCCGAGGCGACCCACGTTACCGCCGACGGCCGCCGTCTGCTGGTGATCCACGGCGACGAGTTCGACAGCGTGGTGCGTTACGCCAGGATTCTGGCGGTCCTGGGCGACCATGCCTACAATGCCGCCCTGGCGGCCAATCGCTGGTTCAACATTGCCCGGCGCTGGCTGGGCTATCCGTACTGGTCGCTCTCCGCCTGGGCCAAGCGCCAGGTGAAGGAAGCGGTGAAGGCGATCGACCGCTTCGAGGGCGCGCTGACCGCCGAAGCGAGCCGGCGCGGCTTCGACGGCGTGGTCTGCGGCCACATCCACCATGCCGAAATGCGCGAGGTGAACGGCGTGCAGTATATGAACGCCGGCGACTGGGTGGAAAGCTGCACGGCCCTGGTCGAACACCAGGACGGCCGGCTCGAGCTGCTCGACTGGCCGGCGCTGAACCGCCTGTCGTTCTTTCCGCGCCCGGCCGGACGCCAGCGTGCTCGACTTCCTGAAGCCGTCTGAAGCTCCGGCGCTTTCGGTGCCGCCGGAAGGGCCGCGCCGCATCCTGATCGTGACCGACGCCTGGGAACCGCAGGTGAACGGGGTGGTGCGCACGATGCGCACGGTCACCCACGAGCTGCGCGGCATGGGGCATGCGGTGGAAGTGATCGGGCCGGACCGGTTCCGCACCATTCCCTGCCCCACCTATCCCAGCATCCGGCTGGCGGTGCTGCCGCGCCGGCGGCTCATTCCGATGATCGAGGCGTTCCGCCCGGATGCCATGCATATTTCCACCGAGGGCCCGCTCGGCCTGTCGGCGCGAAGCTGGGCGATCCGGCACGGGCGGCGCTTCACCACCGCCTATCACACCCGCTTTCCCGAATACCTCCAGGCGCGGACCGGGCTGGCGCCGGGCATTCCCTATGCGCTGCTGCGCCGGTTCCACAATGCCGGAAGCGGGGTGATGACGGCGACCGAAAGCCTGGGGCGCGACCTCGCCGCGCATGGGTTCCGCAACATCCGGCCGTGGTCGCGCGGGGTGGAACTGGACCTGTTCCGCCCGGAGCACCGGCATGACTGGGGATTGCCCGGTCCGGTGTTTCTGTATGTCGGCCGGGTGGCGGTGGAAAAGAACATCGGCGCTTTTCTCGACCTCGACCTGCCCGGCTCGAAGGTGGTGGTGGGGGATGGGCCGCAGCTGGCGTCCTTGCGGCGGCGCTATCCGCAGGTGCATTTCGCCGGCGCATTGCACGGGCCGGAGCTGGCGCGCGCCTATGCGGGGGCGGACGTGTTCGTGTTTCCCTCGCTGACCGATACGTTCGGGCTGGTGCTGCTGGAGGCGCTGGCCTGCGGCACGCCGGTGGCGGCCTACCCGGTAATGGGGCCAGTGGATGTGCTGACCACGGCTGGGGATACCGCGAATTTCGGCGCCCTGGACCACGATCTGCGGGCCGCCTGCCTGCGGGCGTTGCAGGCCGACCGGGCCGCCTGCCGGGTCCATGCCGAGCGTTTTTCCTGGCGGGCCTGCGCCGAACGTTTCCTCGCCAACCTCACCCCGTTTGTGGCCTGACGCACTCTCTGCGTGTGCCGGGCCGGGGGAGAGGCTGGCCGGTACAATTTGCTTTTGTAACGTTCACCCGTTGCCGCTGGCGGCTACAGGCCGACCACCTTTTTCAGGAAGGCCGAGACGCCGCCGTTGAGCACGTCGGCGCTCTGCCCAAGGTCGAACGCAGCCTGGAGCACCCGCTTCGAGTTGTGTCCGGTTTGGTCGGACGCCTCGGTGACGCCGCCGATGTTTTCGGCGATCGTCCGGGTTCCTTCGGCTGCCTTGGCGACGCTGCGGGCGATCTCCCGCGTGGCCGAGCCCTGCTGCTCCACCGCCGCCGCGATCGAGGCGGCGATGCCGTCGATCTCGTTGATCCTGCCGCCGATCGTCGTGATCGCGTCGGCGGCCTCGCCGGCGACCGAGCGGATCGCCGTCACCTGCGCATTGATCCCCTCGATGGCCCGCGCGGTCTGCTGGGCAAGCGATTTGACCTCGCTCGCCACCACCGCAAACCCCTTGCCGGCCTCCCCGGCGCGCGCCGCCTCGATCGTCGCATTCAGCGCCAGGAGATTGGTCTGGCTGGCGATGACACTGACCAGGCCAACGATGTCGCCGACTTTCTGGGCGGCCTCGGTCAGGCTGCTGATGGTCGCGCGGGTGCGTTCGGCTTCGCTCACCGCATGCCGCGCCACATCCGATGAATGGGCCACCTGCCGGGTGATCTCGTCGATCGAACTGGCCAGTTCCTCGGCGGCCACGGCCACCGTCGTGACATTGGTGGCGTTTTCGGTGGTGGCGCTGGTCGCGGCCTGCGCCTGATCCCCCAGGTAGGTCGCCGTATTGGACATGGCCTCGGCGGCGGCATGCAGTTCGGCGGCGGCCGAGCTGATGCCGTTCACCGCCTGGGCGACATGGGTATCGGCAAAGCTCTGGAAGTCGCGCGTTTTCGCCTCGGTCGAGGCGACCGTGTCGTTCAGCGCCTGCGCGGCGCGGCCGAACGCGCCCGGCAGACCGCGGGTCAGCACTTTGCGGTAATAGCGGCCCTGGCTGACATGCAGCGCCGATCCGGTCGCCTCGCGGACGAAGGCGTCGGTGATGTCCAGCATCCGGTTGACGCTGCGCTGCGTCTCCCCCAGCAGCCCCGGCACCGGGACGGTGAGGAGGCGCCCCTCAAGATCGCCCTCGGCCGCCGCCGTGCAGGTCCGGGCCATGGCGCGCAGGGTTTGCCGGGTGGTTTGCAGGGACAGCGCGGCGCCGCCCACGGCGAGCAGCGCCAGGCCATCGCACAGGGCTGCCACGATCCAGCCGAAGTCCATCGGCAGCACCGTCAGCACGGCGCCCGCCGCGGTGAATGCCGCCGCGAGCGAGATCCAGGCACGAAGCTTAGATGGAGAAGACAAATTCATCATAGGAAACTCCCCGTCCGCGCAAGTCTGAAGCGAAATGGTCATGAGCCTGAAGCACGCCCTGTTTCCGATCCGGGGCGCGTTGTTCCATATCCAGGAGCTCCCGGTACAACGGCACGACCTTGGCGATCTGGGAACGCTCCGGCTTGCGGCGGTTGGAGTGGTAGCCGACGATTTCGCCCCGTTCGTTGCAGGTCGGCGTTACGTGGGCGAATGCCCAGTAGAAGTCGCCGTTGCTGGCCATGTTGAGGATGTAGGCGAATATTTCCTGTTTCGATTCCAGCGTTTCCCACAGCAGCTTGAAAATGCAGCGCGGCATGTCGGGATGGCGGATGATGTTGTGCGGCTGCCCGAGCAGTTCGCCGATGCTGAACAGGGATACGCGGGCGAACACGTCATTGGCGTAGGTGATGCGGCCTTTCGGGTCGGTCTTGCTGACGATGATCTCATTCTCGTCGAACCGGCTTTCCCGGTTCGATGGCTTTACCCGCTCGGCCACGGTGCCCTCCAAGGCGTCGAATTGGAGCGGACTTTAGCTGTTCATTGGTTAACCAACCGTGCCTGATGCCGCCCCCCCGTTGCGCCGAGGCCGTCGCCGTGCCTCGGGATGGCCCGGTTCCTGCGAGCGGCGGTGGCCATGACAAACGAACGCCGCCTTGCCGTCTTCTCCGCGTTCCTGTTCGCCCTGCCGCTCGTCTGCGCGCCTTGCTGCGAGTCGCGGGCGGAAACCACCGCCGCGCCGCCGCCCGGCGCCGTCTGGGGACCGAATTCGCGGCCCATCACCGCGTTCTTCCGGGCGCCGCCGGGCGCGGCGCCGGCCATTGCCCGGCCGGCGGCGCCAGCTTTCCGCTCCGACGCGCCGCCGGACGTTCCTGACCGCCCGGCAATCGCTGCCGGGCAGCCTGCGTCCTCGCCCGGTGAATCCTGCCGGGTGGCGATTCTCCGGGCCGCCGCCCGCTATGGCATCCCGCGCGACCTGATGCTGGCGATCAGCCTGGTCGAAAGCGGCCGGACCGATCCGGCCACCGGCACCCCGATGCCCTTTCCCTGGACCGCCAACCTCCAGGGGCAGGACTACCGGTTCGACACGGCGGCGCAGGCGGCTTCATGGGTCCGCCAGCAACAGGCCCGCGGGTTCGCCTCGATCGACACCGGCTGCATGCAGGTGAACCTCAAATTTCACCCGGACGCCTTCGCGACGGCGGAGGAGGCTTTCGACCCCGCGCGCAACGCCGACTATGCCGCGCGCTTCCTGCGCTCGTTGTATGACGGCCCGGCGGGCGGGGACTGGATGCGGGCGGCTGGCTTCTATCACTCGCAGACGCCCGAACTGGCCGACCATTACCGGGGGCTGGTTGAAACGACGATGAAGGGAACCTTGCCCAGTCGGACCGCGCCCGCTTCAGTGGCCGGCACGGTCCCGGGCGGCGGGCAGTTCCTGACCAACCATGCCGAGCTGGCGCGGGTTATTCCGCTCGCGGCGGGTCAGGCCGGCCGCGGGCTGGATGCCTACCGGGCGAGGCCGATCCCGCTTTCGGGTCGCGCCCCGGGGCTGCGGGTCGCGGCGGCGCAGTCGCCCTGAGGCAATGGCGGCCGGGCCGGACCCGTGATCGACAGGACCATGGTCAAAGGTTACAGGCAGGCCGGTCGGTAACGGGGAGTTCCATGCGGGTCGGCGTCATGTTCCTGGCCGTGGGCGTGTTTCTGGCGGCGCTGATCTTCAACACGGAGGCGCTGATCCGCCTGCCCGTCGCCTGCCTCACCGGCGGCTGCGGCCCGTATGCCGGGCGGGTGGCCGGGGCGGCCGCCGCCGGCCTTGCGGTCGTTCTTGCCGTGGCCGTCCTGGCCCGCCGCCCGCGCGGCCGGCCCAGGCCAGGCCGGGCCGCCGCGAAGCGCAAGCCAGGCCGGCAAGGCAAGCCGAAAGCCGCGCGGGCGTCGGCAAAGCCGCCGGACTTGACGCCGGCCCGGCCTGAACGCACCGGCGGGAAACGGTAAAGCCGGAGCCGCCGGATGCCCGATCATGGGCCCATCCGGCGCGGGCATATCGGGCCGGCGGTTGCGCGTGCGCCGGGGCGGTCAGACGGCCTTGCGCAGCGAGGGCGACGCCTTGAACCGCACGGTCTTGCCCGCCTTGACCTTGACCGGCTCGCCGGTGCGCGGGTTCAGCCCCTTGCGCGCTTTGGTCTTCACCACCCGGAACGTGCCGAAGCTCGGCAGCGTGAACCCGGCGTTCTTCTTCAGCTCCTTGACGATCGCGGCGATCAGGTCGGTGGCGGCACGATTGGCCGCCACCCCGGACAGCGCCGCAGACTCCTGAATGACAGACGCGATGAATGCTTTCGACATCCCGTGCTCCTCGTGTGGCTCTTGGATGATTGGCACACCTAGCAACACTTTCTGATTCTGGCAAAGCGGTTTCTCGGAGCGGGTTTTGGTGGGAGACCCGGTCGGCAACAAACCGACGGCACCGGATCAGCCGCCGGTGCCGGCTGCGCTCAAAGCATCGCTCGTGGCGGCCGCGATTTCCGGTTCGCATGACCACGATGCCGGAAAACCGCCGGTTATCCGTTTCGGGAAAATAAGGAGTTCACGCAGCCGGCATCAGGGCCGTTCCTCATGGCCTGCGGGCCTGTCCCTGGAAGTGGACCTGACCCGCAGGCATGCCATGCGCGAACGCGCCGGTCTCAGGGGGTGGGCGGGAACCAGTCGGTGGTGACATGCTCCTCGGTGAAACGCCGGTGCGTCTTCACATGGGCCGCCGCCGCCTCGTCGCCCTCCAATGTCAGCTCGTGGATGACACGGCGAACCGCGTGCCGGGTTTCCTTGGCGATGATCTCGGGCAGGCGCGCGCGCAGGCCCGGCTCGTCTTCAAGGCCGGCTTCGATCTGGCTGCGCTCGCGGTCGAGCGCGGCAATCCACGCCGCGCGCGATGTGTTGGCCGGCGCGTATTGCAGCTTCAGCAAATACTCGATGACATTGCGGACGTGATTGGCCAGCGACCGGCGGTAGGTTCGGCCGAGAGTTTCGATTTCCTCGGCCAGGTTTTCCCAGTCGAGCGCAAGCGAGCAGCGTTCCGTTACCGGGGTGCGCAGCAGCGTGGCCTGCCGCTCGGTCCAGGCGACGAAATCAGTTTCGTACAGATTTGTATCCGTCATCGGTTTCTCCCTTCATGAACCGGCGCTGGGCCCCGCCGGCGGAACCACGGCATGATACAATGCGATCTTTAAAAATGAAACGGGACGTTGCCGCGCGCTGCCCGGCCGGAAGGGTGGTGCAGGTCCGGCGGAGCGAACGGGAAGTGCGACAGCGCGACCAGGACGCCGCCATGTTGATGGGGTTCACGTTGCTCTTGCGGGCACCGGAACAACATTGTTAAATGGTAATTTTATGTTGACGCCCGCGTTTAGACGTAGAATAGTCGGCCGATGGCTGGCGAAGGCCGAGGCGGTGCCATCGGCGGCCGGCATTTCCGCCAGTCATTTCCTGAACAAGACCCGGTCGCACCACAACATCCCCAACGGAGCACTGCCATGTCCGGCCATCCGCCTCGCCTGCTCGTCACCGGTGCCAGCGGCCAGCTCGGGCAGCTGGTCATCGCCCGCCTGCTTGAAACGGTGCCGGCCGGGCAGATCGCCGCGACGGTGCGCGACGATCAGGCCGCCGCTCGTCTGGCCGCGCTCGGCGTTCATCCGCATATCGCCGACTATGCCCGGCCGGAGACGCTGGACGCCGCGCTCGCCGGCATCGACCGGGTGCTGCTGATCTCCTCCAACGCCATCGGCCAGCGCTTTGCCCAGCACCGCAACGTCATCGCGGCGGCGAAGCGCGCCGGCGTCGCCCTGCTGGCCTATACGAGCGTTCTGCACGCCGACACATCGCCCCTCGGCCTTGCCGAGGAGCACCGGCAGACCGAGGCGGCGCTGCGGGAAGCCGGCCTGCCGTTCGTGCTGCTGCGCAATGGCTGGTACACCGAGAACTACACCGCCGCCATTCCCGCCGCCCTGGCCCATCATGCCCTGATCGGCGGTGCCGGCGATGGCCGCATCGCCTCGGCGGCGCGGGCCGACTACGCCGAGGCGGCGGTTGCCGTGCTGACGGCAGCCGAAAACCAGGCCGGCCGCATCTTCGAGCTGGCCGGCGACGACGCCTACACCCTGACCGAACTGGCCGCCGAGATCGCGCGGCAGTCCGGCCAGCCGGTTGCCTACACCAACCTGCCCGAGGCCGATTACAAGGCGGCCCTGATCGGTGCCGGGCTGCCGGAGGCTCTGGCCGGGCTGCTCGCGGACAGCGATGTCGGCGCCTCGAAGGGCGCCCTGTTCGACGATGGCCGCCAGCTCAGCACGCTCATCGGCCGCCCGACGACGCCGGTCGCGGTGAGTGTCGCCAGGGCACTCGAGCGGCGCTGACGACCGGCGGCACCCTGAAAACCGCGAGACCGCGCCAAACCCTTGCGTGAACCACGCGGCACCGCCAAGAATACTTCCGACCATCCGCACTGCCAGGGGTAGCATCACGTGAACAATCGTCGGCGCTTGATCGTGGGTGGCCTGGCCGGCCTGGCGGCAGGGGCGATCGGCTGGAAGCTGGAGTTCGCCGCCTCCCGGTCCGGCGCTTCCGCCGCCGCCGTGCCCCCGGCGGCTCCGGCTGACGTGCCGGCCGCGGCGCTGTCGGCCGAGCCTGCCGTTGCGCCGGTTCCCCCGCCACGTATTCCGGCCGCGGTCGCGACATTGCCGCCATGGCGGCAGAACGCCATTCGTCCCCCGGCGGTGGATGGCCGCCCGGCCATCACGATCGTCATCGATGATCTCGGCGTTCTCCGCGCCGGCACCAGCCGCGCGGTCGCGCTGCCGGGTCCGCTGACCTTGTCGTGGTTTCCATTCGCCGAACGCCTGCCCGAACAGGTGGCCGAGGGCGTCGCCCGCGGCCATGAAACCACCCTGCATATGCCGATGCAGGCGGGCCGGCACACCGAGGCGTCGGTCGGCCCCGATCCGCTGCGCGTTGACCTGCCGGCCGCCGTCAATCTCGCCCGCCTGCGGGCGGCGCTCGCGGCGGTGCCGGGCATTGTCGGCCTCAACAACCACATGGGCACCATCGCCACCCACGACGCCGCCCTGATGGAACTTGTCGCCCAGGAAGCCAAGGCGCAGGGGATGCTGTTCCTCGACAGCGTGGTCATTCCCCACAGCGAGGGCGTCCGGCGCTGCGACGCCGCCGGCGTGCCCACCGCCGCGCGCGACGTGTTCATCGACAACACCGCCCGCACCGACGACATCGCCAGGCAATTGGCGACGATCGAGGCGCACGCCACGCGGACCGGCCACTGCATCGCCATCGGTCATCCCCGTCCGCATACGCTGGACGCGCTGGAGGCCTGGCTGCCGACCCTGCGGGGCAAGGGTTTCGCGCTGTGGCCGCTTTCCGCCACCGTCGCCTGGCGCAACGGGCTGCCGCTGTCGGCCTGAGCGCGCGCCTCACCCGGCCCGCACCGCCCGCCCCTGGTAAAGCGCGACGCCATGCGCCCGTCCCCAGGCCAGCGCCGCCGCATCGTTGGCGTGGCTGAGCAGCGTGCGTGACGGGTCCGCCAGCACCTCGTCGCCGTCCAGCCGCGTCAGATCGGGCGAGAAGCGCAGTTGCAGCAGGTCGAGGCCGATGCGGCGCAGCGGGAACACCTCCAGCAGGTCGGCGGTGATGCCGCGCAGCAGCAGCCGGTAGCCGCGGGCGTGGGCGAAGTCGCGGGCGAACAGGAAGGCGGCCGGGTCGGCCATGCTGTCGGCCGGCAGCAGGCCGATCACCACCTGGCCGCGCAGCGAGGCCGGCAGCGCCGCGTCGAAGCGCAGAAACTCCGGCGACAGCACCGACGCGACATTGAGGTCCAACCCGAACGGCCCGGCGCCGTGCAGCTCTCCGGGGGCGGCCAGCAGCGCCAGCATGCGCCGGTCCAGCGTGCGGGTCAGCCGGCGGAACAGCCAGGGATCGGCGCGCACCGCCCGCTCGGGCGACAGCGCCGCGGCCAGTTCGGGCACCGACAAGGTCCGCTTTTCCCAGCTCAGGGAAAACTTCCCACCCGGTGCCGGGGCACAGATCTGCAGCCGGCGCACGAAGCGCGACATGTCGGCCTGCGCCAGCGCCGCTTCCAGCGCCGCCAGGGCCGGCGGGTCCAGCGGTTCGGTCGCCGCCTTGTGCTCGTCCGCCGCCTTGCCGGACGGCAGCAGTGAATCGTCGACCACGCCCAGCAGCATCGCGGCATCCTCCGGCAGGCGCAGGGTGAGCATCAGCGCGCCGGGGTCGGGCAGCAGCTGCTTCTCGTCGGCGAACAAATGCAGCAATGTGTCCAGGCTGGCCTGCAACGCCGCCGCCGCCTCGCCGCGCCAGACCATGACCAGGTCGCTGTTGGGCAGACGGAACAGCTGCGCCCGGTCAGCCCCGGCCAGCGGCTCCAGCGCCGCGCGCGCCAGGCGCAGATGATGGGCCTGCGCCAGCTTCCCGGGCAGGCCCGACAGGCGCAGCAGCAGCCCCCGCCGGGCAACGCCGGCACCGACACAATCCCGCACCACGCCGCGCAGCAGGGCGGCGTCGTCCTGCGGATCGGCGGCTTCGGCCGCGGCAAACCCGGAGCGCCGCGTCATCGCGGTCACGCCGGCATCCCGCCGACAAGCTCGGGGTGGCCGGCCCGCGACGGCGACCGGTCGGGCGGCACCGCATCGAGCAGCGCGGGGAAGCGGCAGCCGGCGCGGCCGGCCGGGCCGGTGGCGGCGCTGCGCTCGATGCACTGGCGCAATGTGCAGCCGGCGGCGTGCCCGCAGAACAGCGTGCGCCCGGCAGCCAGCATGGCGTCCACATGGCGGCCCTGGAACCGCCTTATGCCATGCGCCATCCCCCAGTGAACCGCCGCCTCGCGGTCGGTGTGTTGCAGCACGACGCGCTGGGGTCCGATGCGTTCGATGGCGGCCTCCACCTGGGCGTACTCATCGGCCGGCAGGGCGGCCAGGCGCGGCGACCAGTCGAGCTTCAGCAGGTCGGGGCGCAGGGCGCAGGGTCGCGCCAGGGTCAGCGCTAGATGCGACACGCCATCCAGCACCAGCACCAGCCCGGCCTCGGCCAGCACGTGGCGGGCACGGCCGAACGCCGCCACGTCGGCGGCGGCCTCGACCAGCGCCACCTCCACGCCGATCGTCGCGCCGAAGCTGCGGCACAGCAGGGCAAAGCGGGTGAATTCGTCCGACAGGATGGCCGGCACGGTCAGGTTGATGTGCAGTGGCGGCGTGCCGCGCCCGGCCGCCGCGATGTCCAGCCCGCCCCCGGCCCCGGCGGCATTGCTCAGCCATGCCAGCATGCGGTGGTCGAGCCGTCCGGCCAGATGGCGGAACAGGAACGGGTCCGCCGCCGCTTCATCGCCGGTGGCGAGCCGCGCCTCCAGCGCGGCCATGGAGAATCCCACTTCCCGGTACAGCGGGCGGAGCGAATTGCCGCTCCCACCATCGGCTGACGGGGCGGACACCAGCACACCGGTCTGGCGGACCAGCAGATCGGTGATGACGGTGCCCTCGGCGATGCGGGCGATCGCGTTCACCGCGCCGGTTTGCCCCAACGCGCCGGCCTGCCCCGGTTCGGGCGCGACCAGCGGCAGGGCGGCGGCGCTCTCGGCGAGGCGGTCGGCGACGTAGGCGGCCAGCTCGTCCAGCGCGGTTTCCAGCGGCCAGACGGTAGTGGCGCGGGCCGGGTCGGGCGCGTCGATGCGCAGCAGCCTGGCCAGGGTGGCCGGCAGCGTGCCCGGGTCGGCCGGCGCCAGCCTGGGCGGCGAACCGGGCGTCGGCGGGCGGCGGGACGGCGATGCTTCCCGGCACAGCAGCACCAGATCGCTGTTGCCCAGCGCGAACACCTCTCCCTCATGCCGCTCGGCGGTGTCCTCCATTATGGCGCGGGCGATGCGGCGATGATGCGGCCGGGGCGCCGGCGGCGCCAGCCGCGACAGGTGCAGCACCAGCGCCATGCGTCCCTGCGGCTGCCGCGCGGCGCGGCGCAGTGCTTCAAGGAGCCGCCGCTCGGGGCCACCGCCCTCCGTCGGCGCCGGGCTGCCGGTGCGGGTGATGCTCCACAAGCCCTGGCCGTTCCGCTCCGCCGTGCCCTGCACCATGCCGTCTCCGCTGCTGGCCTCGCTGCTGATGTTTTCGCGCCGCCTGCCGCCGCCCGCGGCGGCAGGCGGGATTGCTTTGCCTCGAAACCCGGGGAACCTGCTGCTACAGTGCGGACGGCATGATTAACCTCACCTTAGCGCCGGCTTCGTTGCCGGCGGGGATGCGCGTCTATGTGATCGGCGACGTGCATGGCTGCGCGGCCAGGCTGCGCGCGCTGCATGACCAGATCAGCCGCGACATCGCCGCCCGCCCGGTGGGCGAGCCGGTGGTGGTGCATCTGGGCGACTACATTGACCGCGGCCCGGACAGCGCCGACGTGATCGAGGCGCTGCTGCACCCCTTCCCGAACGGCGCCGGCAGCCCCGGCCCCAATGAAACAAATTCGCGTGAAGCAAATTCGCGTGAAACCCATCCGCGGGTGATCAATCTGACCGGAAATCATGAGGAGATGATGCTGACCGCGCTGGCCGACCGCGACGCGGCGCCGCACTGGCTGGCCAATGGCGGCGACATCGCCCTGGAAAGCTGGGGAGTGCCGTTGCGCACCCGGGCGCGCGACTGGGAAGCCGCCATGCCGCCGCGTCACCTGGCGTTCCTGCGCGGACTGAAGCTGATGCACGCGGCCGGGGGCTATCTGTTCGTGCATGCCGGCATGCGCCCGGCGGTGCCGCTTGCCAGCCAGTCGCGGCTGGACATGCTGTGGATTCGCGAGCCTTTCCTGTCGTTCGACGGCGCCTTCCCCGCCGTTGTGGTGCACGGACACACCCCGGTGAGCGAACCTGTCATACGGCATAACCGGATTGGCATCGACACCGGCGCCTGCATGGGCGGCGCACTCACCTGTGTGGCGCTGGAGGCCGACCGGATGGGTTTCCTGGCAAGTTGAACAGAGGTTATGTTGCATTCGTGTTCATTTGCCTTGACAGTTCAGCTTGCCATCCCCACCGCCGGGCGCTAGGGAAATATAATGACCGCCAGCGACGCACCCGCGGAGCGGGCCGACCCGTTTCCGCATCTTCCCGACCTCGCCAACGCCATTCGCCGCCTGAACCGGGGCAGCGTGCTGGTGGTCGGCGACGTCATGCTGGACAGCTATGTCTATGGCGATGTCGAGCGGATCAGCCTGGAAGCCCCGGTGCCGATCCTGAAGGTGCAACGCGAACTCGCGGTGCCGGGCGGCGCGGGCAATGTCATGCGCAACCTGGGCGCGCTGGGCAGCGCGGTTGCCTTCGTCTCGGTGGTCGGCGACGACGTGGCCGGATCCGAGCTGACCGGCCTGATCGGCAACCATCCGGCGGTCGAGCCCTGGCTGCTGGTGCAGGGCGGCCGGCGTACCACGGAAAAGACCCGCTTCATCGCCCAGGGCGGCCATCACGGCCACGCGATGCTGCGCGCCGACCGTGAGGATACCGGCGCCATCCACCCGAAGCTGGCCGACCGGCTGGTCCGCATCGCCTGCGACGCCATGGCGGCCACCACGGTGACGGTGCTGTCGGATTACCGCAAGGGCGTGCTGGCCGGCGACGTGCCGGCGCGGCTGATCGGCGCCGCCCGCAAGCTGGGCCGGCGCATCGTCGTTGACCTGCGCGGCCGCGAATACGACCGCTACGCCGGCGCGGACGTGCTGCTGACCACACGGCACGATCTGGCGCGGGCCTGCACCATCCCGCCCGAAACCGACGAGGCCTTCGCGACCGCGGCGGAAAAGGTGCGCCGCGTCCACGACATCGGCGCGGTGCTGGTGACCAGCGCCGAGGCCGGCATCACCCTGGTGCATGAGGGGCTCTGGCAGCATTTTCCGGTCGATGCGCCGGATGTGATGGATCTTGCCGGCGCCGGCGACACCGCGGTGGCCACCGTGGCGGCCTGCCTTGCCGCGGGGCTGGACCTGCCGGTGGCGGCCCGGTTGGCGACGCTGGCGGCCGGTATCGTGCTCGGCCGGATCGGCACCGCGGTGGTGCAACCGGGCGACCTGATCGCCGCGCTGTCGCCGCACGGCGGCGCGTTGCGCAAGATCGTCCCCCGCGAGTCGATCACCGAGCGCGCCGAGCGCTGGCGGCGGCGCGGCTGGAAGACGGGGCTGGTGCAAGGCTGCTTCGACCCGCTGCGGGCCGGCCACATCCATCTGCTGGAGCAGGCCCGCGCCGCCTGTGACAAGCTGGTGGTTTGCGTGCATGACGACGCCTCGGTGGAGCGCCGCAAGGGGCCGGACCGCCCGTTGCAGCACGAAGCCCTGCGCGCCGCGCGGCTGGCCAGCCTGTCCTGCGTCGATCTGGTCATGGTGATCAGCGACAAGGACAGCGGCGACCTCATCCAGACGCTGCGCCCCGAGGTTCTGGCCGGCGGCGAGCGCACGCCCGAGGTGGAGCAGGTGCGCGGCTATGGCGGTCAGGTGCTGCTGGCGGACCGGCTGTCGGAATCCTCCGACGCCGCCTGATCCGGCCGGATCAGCGGAAGCACTGCAGAAACAGGGTTGACGGGTTGGCGACCTCGCCGATCCGGGCCGGGCGCAACTCGGCTCCGCCGCTGTCGGCCAGGTCGGGCTGCACGCCGCTGGCGGACAGGAAGGCCAGCGCCTCGGTGCCCTTGATGGCGAAGTTGACGTTCTGCGGAATGTCGCCGCCGGTCATCCGGGCGATGCGGGCGGCGTTCAGCTTGGCCACCACCACGCCGACCACATGCGCCTGGGAATCCAGCAGCGGCCCGCCGGAATTGCCCGGCTGCACCGGCGCGCTGATCTGGAAATGCAGCGGGTTGTCGCGCAGCCCGGCCAGCGCGCTGATATCGCCGGTGGTCAGCGTCGGCCCCGAGGACAACACCCCCGACAGCGGGAAGCCGTAGGTCACCACCGTCTCGCCGCGCTCCACCGGCGGGGTGGCGCGGAAGGCCAGCGGCGGGCCGAACCCGGCGGGCACGCTCAGCAAGGCCAGGTCACGCACCGGATCGGTGGCATCCACCCGCGCCGCCACCAGCCTGCCGGCGGCGTTGCGGGCGGTCATGCGGGCGCAGCCCTCGACCACATGGTTGTTGGTGAGCACGCGGTCGGCGGCCACCAGAAAGCCGGTGCCGCTGGCCACCGCCCGCCCGCCCGTCGCCGGCGGCGCCGGGCGCGGCGGCGCGATGGCCCCGAGCGGCGGCGGCTTGCCGGAGGGGACATCCGGCGCGCCGAGCGGCGGCGGCTTCTGGGCGGCGGCCGGCCCGGCGACGAGCGCGGCCAGCAGGACAATGAGGCGGAAAAGGTTGCGCTGCATGGGCGCAGCATGTGGCCACCGTGCTGTTACCGCAACCGGCTTGCCGCGACGCACCGGCGCCGTGCAGGATCGCCACGCCGGTGATCGCTAAGCCGGAACCGGGAGGGCGCATGCGGGGCATCTTTGTGGACGCGACCGAGGAAATGGCGGCGGTGTTCCGCCGGGTGGCGCGGCCCGATGACCCGGAGATCCTGCTGCGCGTCGCCCCGGAGGTGGCTGCCGACGAGCTGCCCGGGCTGCTGGAAGGCCACCAGGTGGTGCTGAACGACCATACCTGCATGCCCACCGGGGCGATGCGGCGCTGTGCCGGGCTGCGCCATGTGGTGTTTCTCGGCACCGGGGCGCGCAGCTACATGGACCCCGAGGCGCTCGCCGCCGCCGGCATTACCGTGCACATCATCCGCGGCTATGGCGACATCGCGGTGGCCGAGCACACGATCGCGCTGATGTGGGCGGCGGCGCGCGGGCTGGCGGAGATGGACCGCGCCATCCGCGCCGGCGACTGGCCGCGCCGCGAAGGCATGCAGCTGACCGGCCGTACCATCGGGCTGCTCGGTTTCGGCGGCATCGCCGCCGAGGTGGCGCGCATCGCCGCCGGCGCGGGCATGCGGGTGCTGGCCTGGAACCGCACGCCGCGCACCGCCGCCGGGGTCACCTTCGTCGATGCCGACACGCTGCTGGCCGCCAGCGACGTGCTGAGCCTGCATCTGCTGCTGACCGGGGAAACCCGCGGCTTTCTGTCGGCCGCGCGGATTGCCCGCCTGCGGCCGGGGGCCATTCTGGTCAACACCGCGCGCGGGGCGCTGGTGGACGAGGACGCCATGGTGGCGGCCTTGCGCTCGGGCGCGATTCGCCACGCGGCGCTGGACGTGTTCAGCGAGGAGCCGCTGCCGGCGGGGCATGTGCTGACGACGCTGCCCAATGTGACGCTGAGCGCGCACAGCGCCTTCCGCACGCCGGAGGCGAGCGAGACGCTGCTGCGGCGGGCGCTGGATATCGCCAGGGGGCTCGCGGCCGGAGAGCCTGCATCGGCCCCCTTGCCGCCGCCATTCCGATCGGATTAAATGCGCCTACGGTCGTACGGATAGCCGCCTGATATTGATGTCGTTGCCGCGGACGGACACGACCCGAAATAAAAAACAAAAGGGGGAGAAAATTCGGATGACAAACACAACAACAATCCTGCGGCAGGTCAGCGCCGGCGCCAGGGCGCCGCGCGATCCGGCCCATTTGCCCACCGACAAGGCGGCGTTGCGGGCCATCGCCCAGGCGGCGGTGGAGGTCGAGCTTTTCACCATTCCGCTGTATCTGACCACCCTGTACTCGATCCAGGGTATGCATCAGATCACCAGCAAGGGAAATGCGTTCTACAAGGGACGCCTCTGGCCAGGTGCCGCCACCACGGCCACGCCGGGAACGGCGAACGAAAAGGCGTTCAACATTATTTTTTCCGTGCTGATACAGGAAATGCTGCATTTGCAGCTCAGTTCCAACATGGCCACGGCGATCGGCGTCACGCCGAACTACACCACCTCCGACCTGCAATCGGCGACGCATGGCTGGACCTGCTACGGCCCGGAGATCACCGTCATCCCGCATATCGTGGATCTTCAGGACACCAACGATTACGGCGAGGTCAAGGTCAATCTCGGGCCGGTTTCGCGTGGGCAACTGGCGTTGTTCCTGGCTATCGAGCAGCCGGAAGCGGATGCCAGACAGGGTATCAAGCCGGACAAACGCGCCAAATATTTCCCCAAGGTGCCGTTCGAGAACTGGAAGATCGGCGAGCCGTTGCCGCTGTTCGGCACGATCGGCTGGATGTACCAGTGCTACCTGGATTATCTGCATCTGGAATACACCGACGGGCGGCGCCTGTGGGATGAGGTGTTCAATCCCGCCGGCCAGCAGAACGACCTGTTCAACAATTTCGACGGGTCCGGCCACCCGATGCGCGAGTTCATGGGCTTCGAATCCACGATCGCGCTCACCTACAGCGACATCGCCTTCAGGCAGATGGCCGACATGATGGACGCCATCACCGACCAGGGCGAGGGCAGCATTCTGAAGCAACGGGTGCTCGCGCTGGCGGCCAGTTTGCAGGCCGTCGAGCAACGCTACCAGCCGTCGCGGGTCGCGCTGGAATCCGACTACCCGGATTTCACCGACACCGGCAAGCTGACCGGCTCCGCCGACGCGGTCGCCCGTTTCGGCAACGACGACAGGGATCATTACGATCGCTTCCAGGAAGTGCTGGCCTCGGTGGACGGCATCGTCACCTGGGATGCCTGGCTGAAGCAGCATGGCCCCTGGACGGCGGCCGATCTGGTGACGCCCGGCACCGTGCCGCCGGCCGATGCCAAAATCCCGGCCCCGGCGGATATCGCCGCCGCGCTCAACAGCATGGCCGACCGCCATGGCGGCGGCCCGGATTATCCCACGCTGTTGAGTCAGGCGGCGATCGGCGCGATCGCCGGGGTGACGACGGTGCTCGACAAATACTGGAACGCCGACGCGCAGAACCGGTCGCCGGTGACCTTTCCGTTCCCGTCCATGGCCGGGGCCGGCGACCGCGTGTCGATCTGCTGGGCGGTGCTCGGCACCGCGCCGGATTTGCGGATCGGCCTGGCGCCGCCCGAGCCGGACACGCTGTACCACTCCTGCCAGGCGATCGATTACGCCGCCCCGCCGGGCCAGCCAGGCACCAACCAGTGCGCGCCGGTGCAGGTGTTTCATTCCTGTCGCGGTTCCAACAGCTGCCGCGCCCAGGGCGGCTGCGGCTTCGTGCAGCCCACCTCCGGCGGCGGCAGTTGCAGCGGCAAGCTGGCGGCCGGCACGGCGATCGGCGTGCGCACGTTCGGCGGCGGATGCAATCCCTTCGCCGGCCCGCATTATTCCGCGCCGGGCGACAACAAGTGCGGCGGCTTCGGCGGCTGTGCGGTGCCGATCTCGGCCTCCCAGCTGTACCCGAAGGACGGGACCATGGAGTTGTTCCGCTTCGAGAAAAAAACCGGCCAGGACGGCTGGACGTCGGTGCCGACGGGCGAGACGCTTTTGTTCCGGCAAGGCGACAATGTCCATGATGTCGCCTGGGCGGCCTACAAGAAGGTGATGGGGATGGACGCCAACCAGCCGCCGCCGCCGCCCACGCCCCTGCGGCTGGCGTTCGCGCCTTCGACCTGATGGAAGACGGCCGGACCGCGCTTTCCGGCGGACCGCGTCCTCGCCTGGGTTTGCCGAACCTGGGCGATGGCGTGGGCCTGCGCGGCGTGCATTTCCATCACCTGATGCACACGCCGCCGGGCGACTGGGGCGTCGATTGGTTCGAAATCATCAGCGAGAACTTCATCGACAACCGCGGCTACGCCGCCCATGTGCTGGAGGCGGTGGCGGCGCACCGTCCGGTGGTGATGCACGGCGTGTCGCTGTCGATCGGCGGCATGGCGCCGCTCAACCGGACCTATCTGCGCAAGCTGCGGGCCCTGGCCGACCGAATCCGGCCCGCCTGGGTGTCGGACCATCTGTGCTGGACCGGCATCAATGGCGTGAACACGCATGATCTGCTGCCGATGCCGCTGACGGCGGAGAGCTTCGCGCATGTGGCGGACCGGGTGCGGGCGGTGCAGGACTTCCTGGGCCGCCGGCTGGTGCTGGAAAACCCGAGCAGCTACCTGGAGTTCCGCGCCTCGACCATGCCAGAATGGGAATTCCTGGGCATGCTGGCGGAGGCGACCGGCTGCGGGCTGCTGCTGGATGTCAACAACGTGCATGTCAGCGCCAGCAACCATGGTTTCGATGCGGTCCGCTATATCGACAGCCTGCCCGCCGCGCATATCGTGCAAATCCATCTGGCGGGTTTCAGCGATTGCGGCACGCATCTGATCGATACGCATGACCATCCGGTGGCGGCGGCGGTGTGGCCGCTGTATATGCGGGCGCAGCGCCGCACCGGCGGGGTTTCGACGCTGCTGGAATGGGACGCGCGCATCCCGCCATTTGCCGAATTGCTCGCCGAACTGGGCAAGGCCCGGCTGGCGCGCGCCGGGGCCATGCCCGCCGCCGGTCCGGGGCCGTGCGCGGCGGCAAACGCCGTGTCCACGCCGGTGCAATTCCAGCTCGGCCGGGTTCATGACCGGGTCTGACCTGGCTGCCTTGCAGCTCTGGATGCAGCGGCGCGTCACCGCCGGCCTGTGGCCGGTGGAGCGCGACGAGTCCGGTATCGGCCATGTCGTGGTCGCCTCCGCTGCGTTGCCGGCGGCGGCGCGGCTGGGCATCTACGCCAGCAGCTACGTGGCCCGGCTCGCCGAGTGCATGCGCCTGGAATTCCCTGTCCTGCGCGCGCTGATCGGCGAGCAGGTGTTCAATCTGTTCGTCGGCGGCTACCTGAGCGCGCGGCCCCCCGAATCCTTTTCGCTGTATGATCTCGGGGCGGGGTTCGCGGATTATCTGGAAGCGACCCGGCCGTCGCCGCGTTCCGGGCCGGCAGCGCCGGAGGCGCTGCCGGCAAATCTGGCGCGGCTGGAACGGGCGCTGGCCGAGGCGGAACGCGCCGACGGGCCGGAGGATGCCGCCGGTGACCTGAACGTGCCTTCCGTGCTGTGCGATCCGCGACGGCGCCTGCACCTGCCGGGAAGTGTGAAGCTGCTGCGCCTGGACTTCGATTTCACCGCAACGCTCGCCACCGCGCGGGAGGGCGAACGCCCGGTCATGCCGGTGCCCGGAAACACTTTGATGGCGGTGGCGCGCGCCCGCTACCGGGTGCGGGCGCACCGGCTGGACCCCTGGGCCTTCGCCTGGCTCGCCGCGCTGGAGGGGAACGGGGGCGATGTGCAGGCGGCCATTCAGGTGGCTTCGCGGGTGAGCGGGCGCGACGGCGGCGCGATCGTCGCCGATCTGCTGCTGTGGCTGCCGCTGGCGGTGCAAAACGGATTCATCGTCTGAACGAACCGGGTCGGCATGCGGATATTCAACCGGTGCCCCCATCGCAGATCATCGCGTCGCCATTCCGCCCGCGCCGGCTGTGTTCACAAACCGGGGAGCGACTGGTGCGGTCGATGCGGTCGTGTGGTGCCCGGCAAGAAACCGGTGGCCCGACCGGACGCCGGGGCGCTATCGTCCGCCGCGAAAACCAGGAGGGCGGACAATACTGGATGCGACCGCAATTGGAGGCGACCGGACCGGCAGCCGCCGAAACCGAGCTCACGAACCGCGACCTGACCAACTGCGACCGGGAGCCGGTTCACGTTCCGGGGGCGATTCAGCCACACGGCGTTCTGCTGGTTCTCGCCGAACCCGACCTGCGCATCCGCCAGGTCAGCGCCAGCCTGCGCCCCCATATCGGCCTCAACCCCGCGGCGATGGTCGGCCAGAAGCTGGCGCTGCTGCTCGACGACCCCAGTTTTGAGAGCGTGCTCGGCTGCCTGACGGAAAATCTGACCGAACCGCACTACCTGCCGCCGCTGATCACCAGCACCGGCCGCCGGTTCGAGGCGCTGATCCACCGCACGGCGGACGGGCTGATCCTGGAGCTGGAGCCGCACAACGACAATTCCACCCTCGATGTCGCGCGCATCATTCGCGATACGCTGGCCGAGGTGCATCGGGCACCCACCCTGATCGCGGTCTGCCAGGTCGCGGCCGAGCGGCTGCGCGCCCTGACCGGCTTCGACCGGGTCATGGTGTATCGCTTCCGCCCGGATGACGCCGGCGCCGTCATCGCCGAGGCACGGCGCGAGGACCTGTCCCCCTATCTGGGCCTGACCTATCCGGCGACCGACATTCCACGTCAGGTGCGCCATTTGTTCCTGCTGAACCCGCTGCGCGTGCGCAAGGGCAACGAGGAGGCCGTCTCCCCTCTGGTGCCGCCGCTCAACCCAGCCACCGGCGAGGCGCTGGACATGAGCCGCTGTGCGCTGCGGGCGACCTCGCCGGTCCATCTCGAGTATTTGCGCAACATGGGTGTCAGCGCGTCGATGACGCTGTCCATTGTGCAGGAGGGGCGGCTGTGGGGGATGTTCGCCTGCCACCATGTCGAGGCCAAATATGTGCCGCATGCCCACCGGCTGGCCTGCCAGGCGCTGGGGCACCTGCTGGCGATGCAGATCATGGCCAAGCAGCAGGCGGAGGAGACGGCCGGCCGGTTGCGCAGCCATGACTGGCTGCTCGGCGCGCTCCCCGCCGTGGCAGGCAGCACCTGCCTGACGGAGGCGCTGCTGCGCCTCGGCCCGTCCTTGCCGGGGGTGGTGAATGCCGACGGCGTGGTCATCCGTTCCGGCGCCGGCACGGTGACGTTCGGCGCCACGCCATACCCCGGTCATCTTAACGGGGGTCAACTTAACGGGGGTCAACTTAACGGGGAGCAGCTTGACGGGCTGATCGCCTGGCTGCGCCGGGAACACCCGGTCGGCGTGTTCGCCACCAGCGCGCTGGGCCAGCAGTTCCCCCCGGCCGGGGCGTTCGCCGGGCTCGCCAGCGGCATCCTGGCGTTGCCCTTGTCGGCGGATGGTGGCGACTGGATCCTCTGGTGCCGCGGCGAACTGGTGCGGACCGTTTCATGGGCCGGCGATCCGCGCAAGTCGGCGCCGGATCAGGCCAACGGCGGACGCATATCCCCGCGCGAGAGCTTCGCCGCCTGGGCCGAGGCGGTGCGCGGCCAGTCCGAGCCATGGACCGCGGCCGAGATCGGGTTCGTGCAGAGCCTGCACGGGGCGCTGCTGAGTGTCGTCGCCGGTTGGAACGGCCACGCCGGAAGCTGACGGGGCCGGACGCTGGCGAATCAGGCGGTTTCGCGCCGGATGAGTATCCAGCAGCCGCCCCCGGTGGCCGGGGTGACGCGCACCCGCAATTCCCGCTCCGGGCTGGAGAAGTCGCCGATCCAGCCGAACTCGATTTCGGCGTCGCCGGCGGCGAGGGCGCGATCGATGCGGCCGCGGAAGCCCGGCTGGTTCATGCAGGGCGCGATCTGGGTGAAGAAATGCCGCCCCAAAGCGGGCCGGTCGCCGAAACCGGATAGCCGCTTCTCGGCGTCGTTGAACACCACCACCTCGCCGCCGGCGTTCAGCCGGATGGCGCCGAAGGGCAGGGTATTCAGCGCCTCGGGCGGCAGGCGCTCAATGGCGGCGGCAAGGTCGTCCTGGTCGAAATCCGGCAGTGTCCCGGTCATCGGCGTTCCCTTAAACCTCGACCGGAATATTCGCGAAAAGCGCCACGCCGGCAAGATGCGTCACCGTGGCGCCGTCGTCGGACAGTGGCAGCAGCAGCCGTTCAAACAGCACGGGCGGCTCGCTGGCCATGCGGTAGCGCGCATATTCGTAGGTCGGCGCGCCGGTGCGCACGCAGCGGCGATAGCCGTCCTCCAGCGAGCCCAACGTATCGTCGGGGTCGGGCGCGGTTCCGGCCAGCGCGCGGCCCAGCCGGTCGGTCAATGCCTGACCGACGCGGAGGTAGCGGAACGCGGGTTCGTCCGGCGCATTGGACACGGCCACGAGAAAGCTGCTGCCCGCCTCCGACAGGGCCGACAGGTCGAATGCCGCCGGTGTCGGCAGCCCGCCGCCCCGGCGGGCGCGGCGCCATGCCTGATAGGCTTCCCGCAGCGCCGGCGTGCGCAGGCGCGCGGCCAGCAGGGTTTCCGCCGCGGTGCCGCCGCCGCGCCCGAGCCGCTCCAGCACGTGGCGGCCCAGCTCGACGCTGGTGAACGGTTTGGCAAGCACCTTCTCGCCCTCAAGCCGGTAGCGGTCGGCATGGCCGGTCACGAACAGGATCGGCAGGCCGGGCCATTCGGCGCGCAGGCGCGCGGCCAGGGCGGGACCGTCGGCGCCGGGCATGACCACGTCGGTGATCGCCAGATCGACGCTGCCGGCCGCATGCGCCAGAACCTCGGCGGCCTCGGCATTCGCCGCTTCGATGACCGTATAGCCAAGGTCGCGCAGGAAGCCGGCGGTGACCGGCCGGACCTGGTCGTCGTCGTCCACCACCAGCAGCGTGGCATCGCCGTGCAGCCCCGGGTCGGTCGCCGGCTCGGCACCGTCCGGCTCGGTCATCCGGGCCGCCGCACGGGGCAGCCATATCTCCGCCCGGGTGCCTTCGCCCTGGGTGCTGTGGATGCGCAGCGCGCCGCCGGATTGCAGGGCAAGTCCGTGCACCATCGCCAGGCCGAGGCCGGTTCCGCGGCCGGGTTCCTTGGTGGTGAAAAAAGGCTCGGTGGCGCGCGCCAGCACCTCGGCCGGCATGCCGGTGCCGCTGTCCTGCACCGCCAGCACGACATAGTCGCCCGGCGCCAGGTCGGTCGGCAGCGGCTGGTCGGCGGCCACGTTGCGGGCGCTGATGGTCAGCTGGCCGCCGTCCGGCATGGCATCGCGCGCGTTCACCGTCAGGTTCAGCAGCGCGACCTCCAGCTGGTGGACATCGGCGAGGACCGGCCAGGTTTCCGGCGCGACATCGAGCGAATAGTCAACCCGCGAGCCGGCCGCGTGGCGAATGAGCGAGGCGTTCTCGCGCAGCAGGCTGGCCGGCTCGATGGTGACGGGGGTGAGCTGCTCGCGCCGGGCGAAGGCCAGCAACCGGCGCACCAGGGCCTCGGCCCGCCGCGCCGCGCGCTCGCCGATGGTGACGAAACGGCGCAACCGCTCGTCGGTGATCCGCGCCGACAGCAGTTCGAAGCTGCCCAGGATCGCCGCCAGCACGTTGTTGAAGTCGTGCGCCACGCCGCCGGTCAGCTGGCCCAGCGCCTCCAGCTTCTGGGCTTGCAGCAGCGACGCCTGCGCCTCCTCGCGCCGGCGCATCTCCGCCTTCAGCTCCCGTCCGGCCTCGGTCAGCGCCCGGGTGCGTTCGCCGACGCGGTGTTCCAGCTCGGTGTTCGCGTCGCGCAGGATCGCCTCGGCGCGCTTGCGTCCGGTGATATCGAACATGACACCGAGCAGGCGGGTGGCCTGTCCGGGCGCCCCGTCAAGCCGGCCGTAGCTTTCCATCCAGCGTTCAACCCCGTCGCTGGCGCGGCGAATCCGGTACACGGCGTGATAGGGAATGCCCTCCACGATGCAGCGCCGCCGCGCCTCGTCGGCGGCGGCAATATCGTCGGGGTGCACACAGCCGCGCCACCGGTCGGTGTGGGACCGCCCGTCCGGGCTCGGCGGAATGCCGAGCAGGGCGAATTGTTCGGCCGACCAGTTGGCCTCGCCGGTGGCCAGGTCAATATCGAAGATTCCCATTCCGGCCGCTTCCGCCGCCACAAGCAGCCGGCTCTCGCTCTCGCGCAGCGCCGCCTCGATGCGGTGGCGTTCGGTGATATCGACGGCGGCGCAGATTACCCCGGTCGTCGCGCCAGCGGCGTCCCGGCGCGGCTCGACGGACAGCGCGAAAAAGCGCTCCAGCCCCTTGTGGCGGAGTCGCACTTCCCGGCGCAGCCCGGCGCCGGTGCGGATGACCTCCCGCTTGATCGCCTGAAGCGCCGCCGCATCCTCGGCGTATTCGAAGACCTCGAACTCGGTGCGGCCGATGACCTCCTCCGGCTGGTGGCCCAGCCCGGGGTTTTCAATCCAGCTGTAGCGCAGGTCGAGATCCTGTTCGAACACGACGATCGGCGGCCCCTTCAGCGCGGCGCGGTAGCGCTGCTCGCCGACCCGCAAGGCCTCCTCGGCCTGCCGGCGCGCGGTGACGAAGGAGGAAACCAGGATCGCGCCGCCGATCGAGCCGTCGGGCCGGCGCCAGGGGGCCATCTCCCATTGCAGCCAATCGGTCTGTCCGTCGGCGCGCAGGAACGGGTCCTGATCGGCGGACAGCGTTTCGCCGGCCAGCACCCGGCGGTGCAGGTCGCGCCAGCGGTCTGGAATTTCCGGGAACACCTCGTAATGGCTGCGGCCGACCAGCGAGGAAGGCGATTCCACGGCCAGCCGGAAATCCGACAGGTAGCGGAAGCTGGCCGCCACATAGCGCATGTCGGTGTCGAAGACGGCCATCGCCGCCGGGGTCTGGGCGACGAGGGGCAGCAGCCATGTCTCGCCCCCGGTATCGCCGTGCGGCCTGTTGCCGCGGCCCCAACCGAACAGGCCGGCCATGCCAGGCTTGTGCCCGGCAGCGCGGTCCTGATCCTGCCTAAGCAAATGCACGGCAACCACCCTCCGGCGGTCGGCACGCCATCCGCGGCGCCACGCGGCCCGTTGCACGTCCGGCGACGCCGGCGGCGCGGGGCACAAGGCCGCAAAGGGTAAGTCGCCCTGTAAAGCAAACACAGGACGTTGACGTCGATTGACTCCAGACTGCCTGTTCGGCCCGCAAACGGAAACTCCTCGACAGCTTTGGCCGGCTTCCGTGGTAACGCAGCATTGTTATCAATTGTTGGGGCGCATTGCCAGCGCCATAATCATGTTCGCCCAAATCAGTCGGCCGATGGGCTGATATCAGTGACTTACAACCGATGGCGGACAGTGGACCGGCAACAATATGGGCAAGAACATGATTATAAATGTCAGGAAACGAATTCGCGCCGGCCGGTCGGCATTAAATGCCGAGCCATGATGTGCTGGCGAGCCGCCGGAATGATCCCGGCGCGGCTTCCGCCCGGGCAAAGCCGGTTGTGCCGGGCTACGTCCCCAGCCGTTCCGTCAGGAAGCGGCCGTCCGCGACCGCCCGCGCGTCGTCGCGGAGCCGTTCCAGCAGGGGGTCCTGACCGCCGGTGGCGCCCCAGCGATCGAAATGCAGCAACTCCTCCACCGGCAGGCGTTGCCGCCAGCCGGCCTGTTCCAGTTCCGGCCGGCGATGGTAGCCCTCCACCCAGCCAAGGCACAGATAGGCCACCGGCAGGATGGGTTCGGGAATGCCGAGGGTAACGCGCAGCGCGTCCTGGTCCAGAATGCTCACCCACCCCACGCCCAGCCCCTCGGCGCGGGCGGCGAGCCACAGGTTCTGCACCGCGCAGACGGTGCTGAAGGCGTCCATGGTCCTGATATGGGTGCGCCCGATCACCACCGGCCCGGCCCGGTCGGGATCACAGGTGACGCACAGATTGACCGGCGCTTCCATGATCCCCTCCAGCTTCAGCGACCGGTACAGGTCCTGCTTCTCCGCCGGAAACATCACCGCCGCCTCGGCATTCGCCTTGAGAAACAGCTCATGGACGCGGCTTCGCGCTTCCGGGTCGCGCAGCAGCAGGAAGCTCCAGGGCTGCATGAAGCCCACCGACGGCGCGTGATGCGCGGCGATCAGCACCCGGCTCAGCACCGCATCCGGCACCGGGTCGGGACGGAACTGCCCGCGCACGTCACGCCGGGTGAGGATGGCGCGATAGACCCCCTCGCGCTCCGCCAGGCTCAGCGGTTCGGCGGGCAGCAGCGCGTTGTCGGGGAGAACCATGGTCCATTCCTTTGAGCCTCGGGCGGTATATGCGCCTTCGCCAACCCGGCCAAGGTTTCACCTCCCGTCGGCGTCGCCGCCAAGATGGCGCAACAACACCACCGCGCCGGGCAGTTCGTGCCGCCGCTGGCGCAGCAGCGTTGTGCCGCCCACCGCATACACGGCGACGGCGGCGAGCAGTTCGCGCAGCCGCCCTGGGGCCTGGGCGTCGAACGGCAGCACGCAGCCGCCGGTGCGGCGCGCCAGATCGAGGAACAGTTCAGCGTCGCGGCGGGCGTTCCAGTCGGCGACATCGTGCAGCACGAACAGCCGGATGCCGCGGCGCCCCATTTCATCGGCGAGCCGGCGGCCACGGCCGGGGGATTCCTCGAACACGTCGCCGATATAGGTTACCACCCGCACCCCGGGGGCGGCGAGCGCGCGCGACAGGATGGGCAGCAGCCGGGTGCCACCGGCCCGGCAGGTGATGCCGGCGGCGAGGTCGCGCAGGGTGTTCGGGTTGGCGGTGAACGCGGTGAAGGTGTGCAGGACCGAGCCGCCATGGACGGCCAGGGCCACGTCGAGCTCGCCCGGCAGGGCGCGCACCAGCGCGTCGGTGACCTGCCGCGCGGCGGCCCATGCCGGCTCGCGCGAGGCGGTCGCGTCGACCCCGAACACCAGGCGGCACCGTCCCGGCGCAACGGCGTCCGTGTCCGCCCCGCGGGACGGCAGCAAGGCGGCGACCGGGGCCAGCAGGCCGCGCAGCCGGGCCAACAACCCGACGGAGGCGCCGGTGGGTGCCTGTTCGTCCGCCGGCGGGTCGGGAACCAGGATGAAATTCGGCTTGTCGGCCATTGCGGGTCGAGCCTCGCCAGACGGCGTCACGGAACAGTCTAACGGCGGGTCGGCGGGCTGTTAAGGGCGGTGATCCGGGCCGCCTGCAGGGACCGGCGCCATGTTGTCACGATCGCCTGGTTGAAGCCATCCATGCCCGATGATAGCGGAATACTTCCGGCAAGGCTTGCGGATACCCGGCCGTTGTCATCCGGGCCTGTGGGGGTGTGACTGACATGCGGCTGCTGTCCTTTCCTGCAACCGGGTTGGCGCGATGAGCGGCGTGGACGCGATCGCGGCATGCCGTATCACCGTCTGCGGAATCGATGAACTCGGCGGGCATTGCGGCACCGGCGTCAGTCACGTTCTCTCGATCCTTGATCCGGACTGGCCGGTGCCCAAGGCCCTCGCCGCGTTCGGCCGCTACCGCCGGCTGGAGCTGCGCTTCCACGACGTGATCGAGGACAACGATGACGACACGGTGCCGCCGCATGAGGAGCATGTCGCGGCGCTGCTGGCGTTCGGGCGGAATCTGGTGGCCGGCCCGGCGCCGGCCGCGCATCTGCTGGTCCACTGCCACGCCGGTGTGTCGCGCTCCACCGCGGCGATGGCGCTTATTCTCGCCCAGGGGCGGCCCGGGATTCCGGCCGGCCGGATTTTCGCCGAGATTTTGCGGCTGCGTCCGCAGGCATGGCCCAATCTCCGCGTCGTCGAAATGGGTGACCAACTGCTGGGCCGGCGCGGCGAGCTGATCGCCGCCGCCCATGAGGTTTATCGCGGGCATCTCGCGTCGCGGCCTGAACTGGCCGAACAGATGCGCGATGGCGGTCGCGGCCGGGAGGTGGCCGGCGCGCAGGAACCGCCGGTCTAGCGTTCCGGTCGCGTCGGGCGCCGGTCCACGGGCGCATCGAAGTCGATCTCCGGCCCGATTGGCACGATCCCGGTCGGGTTGATGGTGGCGTGGCTCTGGTAATAGTGCCGCTTGATGTGGCCGAAGTCGATCGTGGCGCGGATGCCTGGCATCTGGAACAGTTCGCGCGTGTAGGGCCACAGATTCGGATAGTCCACCAGCCGGCGGATGTTGCATTTGAAGTGGCCGACATAGACCGGGTCGAACCGCAGCAGGGTGGTGAACAGGCGCCAATCCGCCTCGGTCAGCCGGTCGCCGCACAGAAACCGCTGGCCTGACAGCCGCTCGTCCAGCCAGTCCAGCGTCTCGAACAGCGGGCGCGCGGCTTCCTCGTAGGCGGCCTGGGTGGTGGCGAAGCCCGCCTTGTACACGCCGTTGTTCACCTTGTCGTAGATGCGCGCGTTCAGGGCGTCGATGTCGCCGCGCAGGTCGGCCGGGTAGTAATCGCCTTCCCGCGCGCCGGCCTGGTCGAAGGCGCTGTTGAGCATGCGGATGATGTCGGCGGATTCGTTGCTGACGATCGTGCGCCGCCGCCGGTCCCACAGCAGCGGCACCGTCACCCGGCCGGTGTAATGCGGATCGGCCCTGGCGTAGACCTCATACAGGTAATGCGCGTTGTTGACCGTGTCGGCAACGACGCCCGGACCCGGCGTGAAGGTCCAGCCCTGCGCGCCCATGAGCCAGTGGGTGGCGGAGAACGAAATGGCGTCCTCCAGCCCCTTCAACGCCCGGAAGATCATGGTCCGGTGCGCCCAGGGGCAGGCGCGGGAGATGTAGAGATGGTATCGCCCTGGCTCGGCCGCGAAGCCGCCCTCGCCGGTCGGCCCGGCGGCGCCGTCGGGGGTGATCCAGTGGCGGAACCGGCTTTCGCCGCGCACGAACCGCCCGCCGGTTTCCCCGGTTTCGTACCACCGGTCCTGCCAGACGCCGTCAACGAGAAGACCCATGTGCATCGCCCCCCGAGGTCGGCAAATGGGGAGTGCTGAACCGGCGTGCAATCAGGCGGGTTTGGGCGGGATCGGCGTGACCCCGCCCGCCCCGGCGTCAGCCCGGCGGCGGCTCGGCCGGCGGTGGCGGCGCCTGACGGCGCTCGGTCATGAAGGCATCGAACTCCGCCTTGTCCTTGGCGAAGCGCAGACGCTCAAGGAACGCCGCGAATTCGCGCTGCTCCTCCTCAAGGCGGCGCAGGGTATCGGCGCGGTATTCGTCGAAGGCGTGATTTCCGCTCGACGGCGCCGCCCGTTCATCCCCACAGAAGCGTTTCCATTCCGCCCATGGACCCGACCCGCCGGGCGCCCGGCCGGCCCACGCATTGTTCGCCACCGCATCCCGACGGCGACGGGTTCCGCACCCCATTCGTCCGCTCCCAATCAGGTAGAACAGCACGGCAAGGCCGATCGGCCACCAGGCAAGAAAGCCCAGGATCATGATCGCGATACAGAGCGGCCTGCCGCCATGTGGCAGGCGCCAGGGGCCGTCCGTGGTCTCGTCCGGGCCGCCTCCGCCCGGCTCGGACCGCCAGCCCTGGGCGCCGTAGGTCGCATACGGTGTCGGCATCTGCGTCTCCCGATGTTAATGTAAGACACATTCACTTTGGAGTTGGCCCCGCCGGAAGTCAAGAGCATCCACAATCACGCTTCCCCGCCCTGCGGCTTGCCGCCCGCCAGTCCGAGGCTTTGCAGATAGAGCAGCACCCCCGCCTCCAACAGTTCCTCCGGCGACATCGGCAGGGGCCGCCGCGCCCGGTCCGGCCGGCAGAACAACGAGGCGATGCCGTGTGACAGCGCCCAGACATGCAGCGTCATCATCAGTGGCGGTGGCCGGTTCGCCTTGGGAACCTGGGCGGCCAGTTGTTCGGCGGCGTGGCGCAGCACGCCGACCGCCCGGTCCGACGCGCCGGCCAGTGACGGATAGGCATCCATGGCAATCCGCGTCTCGAACATCGCCGCGTAATAGGCCGGATCGGTGCGGGCAAAGCCCAGATAGGCGCGGCCCAGCGCCTCGAAGGCGGCCAGCGGATGCGGCCGGCCCTCATTCCACGCGGTCGCCAGCGACGCCGCCAGCCGCTCGAATCCGCGCTGCGCCACCTCGGCCAGCAGCGCCTCGGCATCGCGGAAGTGGCGGTACGGCGCGGCCGGGCTGACCCCGGCCAGCCGGGCCGCCTCGGCGATGGTGAAGCTGGCCGGTCCCTTCTCGGCGATCAGGGCCAGGGCGGCGTCGATCAGCGCCTCCCGCAGGTTGCCATGATGATAGCCGCGCCGCTCGGCACGGTCGTTCTGCTTCGACCAGGTCATGTGACGGGGATTTACATTGAATGCGCAAGCCGGTCTTGCCCGAATTTGCCCGCGGGCCGCCGGCAACCGGATCGCCCACCGCCAGGACCCGCAAGGTGTATGGTTTGCTTTTGTCGCCTCGAAAAACGAATAAAAGTTTTTGCTTCTTTTTTCAAAAAGAAGCCTTGTTCTTTTTTGAAAAAAAGAACCAAAAAACTTTTTACGTTTGCTCTGCTTTGTGTAGTTGCGCCGCTTCATTGCCTCCGCGGGCGGAGAGCCAGGTTGCCAGCAGGCCGCAGGCGGCGGCAAAGCTCAGCCACAGCCCGGCCATGGCCCGGTTGCCGGTGGCGTGGAAAAGCTCCTGGGCGATCGCCGGGGTGTTGCCGCCAAAGATGGCGGTGGCCAGGCTGTAGGCCAGCGAGAAACCGACCGTCCTGACCGATACCGGCATGATCTCGGTCAGGTACACCACCATGGCGCCGTTGTAGCAGCCGTACAGGAAAGACAGCCATAGCTCCACCGTCAGCATGCGCTGAAACGACGGCGCCTGCACCAGCCAGGCCAGCGCCGGATAGGCGGTGAGCAGCGCCAGGATCGTGCACGCATACAGCAGCGGCCGGCGGCCGATGCGGTCCGACACCGCGCCCGCCACCGGCAGCCAGAACAGGTTGGAAATGCCGATGAACAGCGTCACCAGCAGGCTGTCGGCGTCCGACAGCCTCAGCACCGTCCGCCCGAATGTCGGCGTGTAGGCGGTGATGAAATAGAATGACACCGTGGTCATGGTGACCAGCAATATCCCGATCCCCACGATGCGCCAGTTCTGGCCCATCGAGGCCATGATCTCACGCATCGACGGGTGGTGGGTGCGCGCGGCGAACGCCTCGGTTTCCTGCAACGAGCGGCGCAGCAGGAAGATCAGCGGAATGATCATGCAGCCGATCAGCATCGGGATGCGCCAGCCCCACGCCATCATCTGCTCGGGCGAGAACCGGGCGCTGAGCAGCGCGCCCACCAGCGCCACGAAGATCACCGCCATCTGCTGGCTGCCGGACTGCCAGCTGACATAGAATCCCTTGTTTCCCGGCGTGGCGATCTCCGACAGGTAAACCGACACGCCGCCCAGCTCGACGCCGGCCGAGAAGCCCTGGATGATGCGCCCGAGCACGAGGAGTATCGGGGCGGCATAGCCGATGGCGGCATAGCCCGGCACCAGTGCGATCGACGCGGTGCCGACCGACATCAGCGCCAGCGTCAGGATCAGGCCGCGGCGGCGCCCGAAGCGATCGACATAGGCGCCGAGCACGATGGCGCCGAACGGACGCATCAGGAATGCCAGGGCGAACGTCATCAGCGACTGCATCAGCGAGGCGAACTCGTCGGTGCTCGGGAAGAACGCCTGACCGATCGCGGCGGCGTAATAACCGAACACGAAGAAGTCATACATCTCCAGGAAATTGCCGCTGGAAACGCGGATCACCGCCATGATCTTCTCACGTCGTTCGGCAGGCGAGGCCATGGGCTGTTTCCCTTGGTTTTCTGGCGCGACGCCGCCGATCTTCGCGCGCCCCAGCCTGGACCGCAAGGTGTTGCTCGCCCGTGTCACTCCAAAAACGAATAAAAGTTTTTACTTCTTTTTTCAAAAAGAAGTCTTGTTCTTTTTTGAAAAAAAGAACCAAAAAACTTTTTATACTGTGAGTTCCCGCAATCCCGCGTCGATGCTCATCACCGGTGCGTATCCCAGTTCGCGCCTTGCCTTGGCGTCGCTCACGGTGACCTCGCGGAAAAACAGATTGACCGTGGTCCGCGTCAGCGGCGGACCCGACGCCGGCAGGAATGGCAGGGTCCGCCACACCGCTTCTCCCGCCGCGGCGATCGCGTCCGCCGCCCATAGCGGCGCTCCCGGGCCGCGCGCCCTCACGCCCTGGGTTGCCACCAGCCGGCCGAGGAAATCGGCGAAATCCACCGGCGCGCCGTCGGTCACGAAATAGGCCTCGCCGCCCCGCCCGCGCGCCTCGGCCAGCAACAGCCCGTGCACCACGTTGGCGACGTGGCAGGTGGACATGCGATGATGCCGGTCGCCGAACCACACGAACAGGCCGGTTCGCATCGCCCCGGCCAGACGCGGCAGCAAGGCGGTGTCGCCGGCGCCCCAGACAAAGCGGGGCCGCACCGACAGGCAACGCAGCCCCGGACCATCCGCCGCCAGTACCGCCCGCTCGGCCAGCCCTTTCGACCACGGATAGGGTCCGTTCGGGCGGGCCGGATAGGGCCGCGTTTCGTCGGCGTTCACGATCGGCCCGCCATCGGCCAGCACCGCCTCGGTGCCGACATGCACCAGGCAGGCGACACCCGCCGCCCGCGCCGCCGCTACCACGTTGGCGGTGCCCCGCACGGTGTCACGCGCGAACGCCGCCCGGTCGCCCCACAGCGCCACCAGCGCGGCGGCGTGGAACACGCTGGCGCAGCCGCGCATGCCCCGCTCCAGCGCCGCGCGGTCGGCCAAATCGCCTGCCACCGGCACCGCCCCCAGCCGCGCGACCGTGTCGGCGGCGGCGGGTGAGCGTGCCAGCGCCCGCACCTGCCGCCCCCGCGCCACCAGTTCGCCGATCAGCCGGCGGCCGATGAAACCCGATCCGCCGGTGACGAAAGCCGGCGGCGGCGGATTGCCCGCCGATTCACCCGATTCCAACATTTTTCCCCCATGATCCCGCTGCCTGCCCTGATTCCATGGTGCCTTGATCCCGCCTTGGCAGGGCCCCGCCGCCGACAGGATCGCCGCCCATACTCCGCATCATGCCCGAGGAGGCACAGATGCCTGACCATGATGCCACAGAGTTGCGGCAAACCGTGCGGGTGGGCGCGGTCGCGCTGCTGCTGATCGCCGCCTTCGCCGCGCTTTCCGGCGCCCTGGAACACGGCGCAGTGCTGGCGCTGGCCGGCATCGGCATGCTCACCGCCACCCGCGCGCCGCCGGCGCGCCCTATTCGTCGCCAGGGCGTCCGCGCAGCCGCTTGATCCCCGATCGCAGCGACTTGCCTTCCAGCCGCCGCTCCTTCGACCCGTATGTCGGCTTGGTCGCCCGGCGTTTCGGCGGCGGCGGCTCGGCCGCCTGCCGGATCAGCACCAGCAGCCGCTCCAGCGCGTCCACCCGGTTGCGCTCGCGCATGCGGTGGCGCTGGGCGGTGATCACCAGCACCCCGTCCAGCGTCAGCCGCCGCCCGGCCAGCCGCTCCAGCCGCGCGCGCACCGCATCGGGCAATGACGGCGAATGGCGCACGTCGAAGCGCAACTGCACCGCCGTCTCCACTTTGTTGACGTTCTGACCGCCGGCGCCGGAAGCGCGCAGGAAGGTTTCGGTCAGCTCGTCCTCGTTCAGCTCAATGCCGTGCCCGACCGCGATCATGTCCGCCCCCGCCGTGCATCGTGATCCCGCGCCGGCCGGCGCCGGCCGGAAACCGCTGACGGGGCCGGTCCCTCAGCTCCGGTCCCGCCCGGAATCCACGCTCCACGGCCCCGGGCCGGCGATGGCGATATACAGGAATACGAAGCAGTACAGGATCGCCGCATCGCCGCCATTGACCGCCGGGAACGGGCTGTGCGGAAAATGCACCGCCCAGTAGGCCACCGCCATCTCGCCGGACAGCAGCAACGCCACCGGGCGGGAAAACAGGCCGATCACCAGCAGCAGCCCGCCGAACAGTTCCAGCAGGCCGCCGTACCAGGGCAGCGAAAAGGCCGGCGGCACCTGCGCCAGATGCGGGAAACCGAGGAACTTGCCGGTGCCGTGCTCAAGAAACAGCAGGCCCGAGACGATACGCAGCACGCTCAGGAAGGGGGGCGACCAGGCGGAGAGGGACATCGGGAAAACCTCCGGCAAGGGGCGGGAATGCAGCATCCCCCGCCTATGCCTCGTTCCGGGTCCAAGGTCCAGTCCGCCGTGGCGGCGGGCAGGCGGCGCAATTCGTGACCATATCCGCCAGGGGATTGCGCCATACTGCCCCCCCGGCCCCGCCGCCGGCGCGAAAGAGGAGCAACAGATAGTGTCCGCGAGCCACGGAACCACGCCGAACGACAGCAACGGGTTGAAAGCCAGCCAGAGCAGCCTTGCCGGGCTGAGCTGGCTGAACTTCCTGACCGCCCTGATGCTGACCGGCTTCGGCACGTTCCTTGTCGTCTACCTCACCAACCACCAGTGGAGCCGCACCGATATCGGCTTCGCGCTCAGTGCCGGCACGGTGGCGGGCATGGCCTTCCAGGTGCCGGGCGGCATGCTGGTGGACTGGCTGCCCAGCAAGCGCTTCGCGGCGGCCGGGGGGGTGTTCGCCATCATGGCGGCCTCGGTGCTGATCGCGGTCGCGCCGTGGCCCGGGCCGGTCTTCGCGGCGCAGGCCCTGCAAGGTCTCGGCGCGAGCGTGCTGACCCCCGCCATCGCCGCCCTGACGCTGGCACTGGCGCGGCGCGACATGCTGGGCGAGCGATTCGGCCGCAACGTGCGCTTCGCCGCCATTGGCTCGGCGCTGGCGGCGGCCATCACCGGGCTGGTCGGCGCCTGGCTGTCGCTGCAAATCATGTTCCTGCTGGCCGCGTTCTGCGCCGTGCCGTGCCTGGTGGCGATCTTCCGCATCCGTGAAGCCGATCTGGAAGTGGCGCCGCTGCGTTCCGGCCACGCCGCGGTCACCGATCCGCACCACCATGTGGTGCCGCCGAAGCGGGTGATGCAGGTTGCCCGCGACCCGGCGCTGCTGGTCTTTGCCGGCTGTCTGGCGCTGTTCCAGTTCGGCAACGCCGGCCTGCTGCCCACCGCCGCCGGCGGGCTCGCCCGCGGCCTCAGCCAGTTGACCGAACTGCGGTTGCCCGGGATCTGGCCGTTCCCGTCAGTGGTATCCCTGGACCGCGCCGACCTGCTGGTCGGGGCCTGGATCGTGGTGCCGCAGCTGCTGGCGGCCCTGCTGTCGCCCTGGCTCGGGCGCTATGCCCAGCTGCATGGCCGCCGGCAGGTGCTGCTGATCGGCTTCGGCATGCTGCCGCTGCGGGCGCTGCTGTTCGCCACCACCACCAGCCCGGTGGCGGTGGTGGCGTATCAGATGCTGGACGGCATCAGCGCCGCGGTGCTCGGCATCATGACACCGCTGGTGGTGGCCGACATCACCCAGCGCGGCGGCCGGTTCAATCTGGCGATCGGCATTGTCGGCCTGGTCAGCGGCATCGGCGGCGCCCTCAGCACCGCCGTCGCGGGCACGCTGGCCGACCAGGTCGGCGATATCGGCACCTTCATCGCTTTGGGTGCCGCCGGGCTGAGCGCCTGTCTGTTGCTCGCGGTGGCGATGCAGGAAACGCATATCCACTCCCGCCGCCGCCCCGCCAACGGGCAACATCCGGCCGGCGCCACGGGCCACGGCCCGCCCAGCGGCCGGTGACCGACGTGCCCGCCGCCGACAGCCTTGTGCCAGCAAGAAAACCAATGAAATGACACCGCTTCACGTGAAAGGACCGGCAAACGGCTGTTACACATAGTTGATTGCCGCACACGGCGACGTGCGACCCGTGACGGCGAATAACGTAGCTATATGCAACCATTGCTTGACTTCCGATCCGCCCTCCCATGTTAACTGTTCGGGGAGCAGGCTCTGACGAGTCGCTCTGGCCGAAAGAGTCCGTGCCGTGCAACGCCGAGATGCGGACAGGTTTACCCTCATGCCGGAAGCCCTCCCGATAGTGGGACACGTCAGCGCAGCCGTTCGGACCGCCCGCGATGCCCGCAAACCCCCGGGCCATCGCGGTCCCGTATCGACGATTCACGGCGCCGAGCCGGACATAACCCTGATTCTCGATCTCGACGGCGTCATCCGGGACGCCTCGCTGTCGAACACCGTCTCGGCCGAGGCCAGCCGCGACTGGGTCGGCCGCCTTTGGGCGGAGACGGTGGGCGAGGTCGGCGGCGACGCGGTGCGGCGCATGGTGGAGGACGCCCGTGCCGTCGGCGTCTCGGCGTTTCGCCAGATCACCCAGCGTTTCCCGAGCGGTCTGGAACTGCCGATCGAGTACACCACGGTTCGCCTCGGCGGCAACGCCGGGCTGATCGCCATCGGCAAGAACCTGCAGGCGGTCGCCGAATTGCAGTCCCGCCTGATCGCCGCCCAGCACGCGCGTGAGCAGGATTACTGGAAGTTGCGGGAAATCGAGACCCGCTCGCGCCTGCTGTTCGACGCCTCCAACGAAGCCGTGCTGCTGGTCAAGGCCGAGAACCTGCGCATCGCCGAGGCCAATCCGGCCGCCATCCGCGCCCTCGGCCTCGCCCCGGGATGGGAGTTCCTGCGCGAGATACCGGCCAGGGAGCACGAGCCGTTGCAGGCCATGCTGTCGCGGGTGCGCCAGCAGGGCCGTGCCCCCGGCATCATGGTGCATATCGGCGCCAACCGTGAACCCTGGCTGCTGCGCGCCTCGCTGATGACCTCCGGTCCCGGCCCGGTTTTCCTGTTGCAACTCGCCCCCGCCGGCGGCCGGCCGGGCGATCCCCGCGCCACCAGGCTGCCGATCGAGGACATGCTCGACCGTCTGCCCGACGGCTTCGTGGTGGTGGACCATCAGGGCGTCATCCGCCAGGCCAACCGTGCCTTCCTCGACCTGGTCGAACTCGGCGCCGAAGGGTCGGTGATCGGTGAGCCGCTCGGCCGCTGGCTGTCCCACCCGGGGGCCAATCTCACGGTGCTGCTGGCCAACGTGCACCGCCATCACTCGGTGCGCATGTTCGCCACCACCATCCAGGGGGAACTGGGCACCGAAACCGAGGTCGAAATCTCCGCCGCCGGCAACGCCGACAGCAAGCCGCATTATTACGGCATGCTGATCCGCGACGTGAGCCGCAGCACCCCCCTGCTGTCCGGTGACACCCATTTGCGCACCGCCCTGGCGGCGATCACCGAGCAGGTCGGCAGGTCGCCTTTGCTCGATCTGGTTCACCAGACCGGCGCCGCGGTTGAGCGCCACTGCATTGTCGCGGCGCTGCGCCGGGTGGACGGCAACCGCACCGCCGCCGCCGAACTTCTGGGCCTGAGCCGGCAAAGCCTGTATGCGAAGCTGAACCGGTATGGGTTCGACTCGGCCTATCCCCATGCCGGGGCAATTCCTCCTATGGACGACAGCGAGTAATACGGCGAGACTGCGGTCGTGCCGCCAGGACCAATTGTCACGCCGGCCTTTGGACAGGCCGACCTCACCAACTGTGAGCGGGAACAGATCCACCTTGCCGGCTCGATCCAGCCGCACGGGGCGCTGCTCGTGCTGCGCGAACCCGACTTCACCGTGGTGCAGGCAAGCGCCAACGCCGCCGACCTGCTGCATCTCCCCGCAACACCGGGAAGTCCCGTCGGCTGCCGGCTGGACGATATCCTGGGCGACCTGGCCCGGCAGTTGCCGCGTCACCTCGCCGCCCCCCTGCACGCCGTTCCCGCGACCCTGCGTTGCCTGGCCGGCACGCCCGAGGGCGCCTTCGACGCCGTCCTGCACCGCCCCGAGGGCGGCGGCCTGATCATCGAGCTGGAACCCGCCGGGCCGCCGGCCGACCTTTCCGCGCGCCTGGAACCGGCGCTCAAATCCATCCTCAACTCGTTCTCGCTGCTCACCCTGGGCGATGTCACCACCGCCATCTTCCGCGACATCACCGGTTATGACCGGGTGATGGTGTATCGCTTCAATGACGAAGGCCACGGCGAGGTGTTCTCCGAACGCAGTCGCCCCGGCCTGGATACCTATCTCGGCAACCGCTACCCCGCCTCCGACATTCCGCAGATCGCCCGCCGCCTGTATGAGCGCAACCGGGTGCGCGTGCTGGTGGACGCCAGCTATGTGCCGGTGCCGCTGGAGCCACGGCTGTCGCCCATTTCGGGGCAGGAACTCGACATGTCGCTGTGCTGGCTGCGCAGCATGTCGCCCATCCATGTCCAGTACATGCAAAACATGGGGGTGGCGGCCACCCTGGTCGCCTCGCTGGTGGTCGGCGGCCGGCTGTGGGGGCTGGTGGCCTGCCATCATTACCAGCCGCGGCTGGCCCCTATCGAGGTGCGCGCGGCCTGCGAGCTGATTGCCGAGGCGGTGGCCACCCGCATCGCCGCGCTCGAAAGCTTTGCCCAGGCCCAGGCCGAGGTCGCGGTGCGCCGGTTGGAGCAGCGGCTGATCGACGCGATCGCGCGTGACGGCGAGTGGCGCAACGCCCTGTTCGACAACGCCCAGGGCCTGCTGGAGCCGGTCGGCGCCACCGGCGCGGCGCTGCTGTTCGAGGGCCATGTGCAGACCATGGGCGCGGTGCCCGGCACCTCGCAGCTGCGTGCCCTCGGCGCCTGGCTCGACACCCAGCCACGCACTGCGGTGACCGCCACCGCCGCGCTTCCCCTGGACGAGCCGGCTTTCGGGCCGCTCGCCGCGGTCGCCGCCGGCCTGCTGGCCACCCCGATCTCGAACTCCCCGGGCGAGTACCTGATGTGGTTCCGCCCGGAGCGGGTGCGCACCGTCACCTGGGGCGGCGACCCGTCGAAGCCGGCGATCATCGGCGACGACCCCGCCTCGCTGTCGCCGCGCCGCTCGTTCGCGCAGTGGCACCAGCTGGTCGAGGGCACCAGCGAATCCTGGACCCCGGCCACCCTGAACGCGGCCCGGCTGATCGGCGACACCGTGGCCGACGTGGTGCTGCAATTCCGCTCGGTGCGCATGCTGATCGTGCAGGGTCAGCTGGACGAGGTCCGCCATCAGGTGCGGCTGGCCGGCCATGCGGCCGTCATCGCCGACGCCGACGGCCGCATCCTGCTCAGCAACGACGCCTTCCACCGCCTGCTGCCGGCCGCCCACCACGCGCCGCGCAGCGTCTACGATCTGGCCCCGTATTTCGCCGACCCGGCGGAAATCCGCCGCCGGCTGACCGACGTGCTGGACAACCGCCGCACCTGGCGCGGCGAGGTGCAACTGCGCGGCGAGGGCGCCGAGGCACGGCCGCTGCTGGTGCGCGCCGACCCGGTGTCATCCGCCCCCGGCCGGGTGCTCGGCTGCGTGTTCCTGTTCACCGACCTCAGCGAGCGCAAGGCCGCCGAGGCGGCGCGGCGGCGCTTCCAGGAGAGCGTGCGCGACCGCGACCGCAGCCGGACCCGCCCGGCCGATCCCCACGCGGCGCTGCTGTACCGGACCCTGATGGCCTCGGTGGTGGAAAACGCCCAGCTTGCCGCGCTGGAAATCACCGACGGACTCGATATGCTGCGCATGGCGGAACTGCTGGAGAGCGTGCGCGGTTCGGTCAGCCGCGCCGCCGAGGTGCTGGAACACCTGATTCACCAGCCCCCGCCCGCCGCCGGCCCGCCCGCCGTTGACCCGCCCGTCAGGGACACCGAATGACATCGATCGCGGAAACCGACCGGGGTGCGCGCATGGCGCTGCGCCAGGCCACCGCCGCGGCGCATCAGCGCCTGCACCACCTGCCCGGCCTCGCCGCCTTGCAGGCCGGCACCATCGGGCGCGACGAATACGCCGCCGTGCTGCGCCGCCTGCTGGCCTTCCACCGCGCCGTCGAGGCCCGGATGGAGGCGGCGCCGTCGCTGCTGCCCTACGGCATCGACTTCGCCCGCCGGCGACGCTCGGCGCTGCTGCTCGACGACCTGGCCTGGCTCGGCGCGCCGGCCGCCCCCCTGCCGCCGCCGCCGGTGCTGCCGCCACTGCTCACCGCCGCGCAGGCGCTCGGCTGCCTCTATGTCACCGAGGGATCGACCCTCGGCGGGCTGGAACTGGCCCGCAAGCTGGACCACCTGCTGCCGCCGGGCACCACCTCCGGGCGCAGCTTCCTGTTCGGCCATGGCGCGGCGCACGGCGCGATGTGGCGGGAATTCTGCGCCGCGCTGGAGAGCTGCGGCACCACCCCGGACCGCCGCGACGAAATGATCGCCGTCGCCCTCGCCGCCTTCGCCGCGTTCGGCGACTGGTTCGGCGCCGACGCCGCCGCTTCCTGATCGCCGCCACCGTGCCCGCAGCCGCCACCCCCTGGACCCGGCAGAATCTGCTGGATGAGCTCACCGCCCTGGGCATCGCCTGGGAGATGCTGGAGCACCCCCCGGTGCGCAGTGTCGAGGCCGCCCGTGAGCACTGGGCCACCTTCCCCGGCCTGCAGGTCAAGAATCTGCTGCTCAAGGATGCCGGCGGCCGGCTGTGGCTGGTGGTGGCGCCGGCCGAGGACCCGGTCGATCTCAAGGCCCTGCCCGGGCGCATCGGCAGCAAGCGCCTGTCCTTCGCCGGCCCGGCCGACCTGGCCGCCACCCTCGCGGTCGAACCGGGCTCGGTCACGCCGCTCGCCGTGGTGAACGACCATGGCGGCCGGGTCAGCGTGGTGCTGGACAGGTCGCTCGCCGGCGAGGCGCGCATCGGCGTGCACCCGCTGGAAAACACCGCCACCATCGCGCTCGCCGGCACCGATGTGGTGCGCTTCCTGGTGCATCACCGGCATCAGCCGGCGGTGGTGGCGCTGGCCGGATAGCGCCGGGGGGCGCGTCCCTACAGTTCCATCTCCACGCAAACCGGCACGTGGTCGCTGGCCTGCGGCCAGTCGCGCGCCTCCGTCAGGATGGCATGGCTGCGCAGCCCGTCCGTGAGGTCGTGGCTGACCCACACATGGTCCAGCCGCCGGCCACGATTGGAGGCGCGCCAGTCGCGGTTGCGATACGACCACCACGTGTAGAGCTTCCGCTCCGCCGGCACGAAATGCCGCAGCGCGTCATGAAACCCCTTCGCCAGCCAGCCGGTCAGCGCCCGGGTTTCCGGCGGCGTATGGCTCACCACGTCCAGCAATTGCCGGTGGCTCCATACGTCATGTTCCAGCGGGGCGATGTTGAGGTCGCCCACCAGCACGGCGCGCGCCAGTCCGGCGCGGCCGGCGAACCAGGTGGTCGCCTCGGCGACGAAATCGAGCTTGTGGGCGAATTTCGGGTTCGCCACCCGGTCCGGCACATCGCCGCCGGCCGGCACGTAGAAATTGTGCAGTTCGAGCGGTCCCGACTTCATCTCCAGCGCCACCGACAGGTGCCGGCAATCGCCGCGGGTGCACCAGTCCGGCGCGATGTCGAGCGGCTGCAACGGAATGCGCGACAGGATCGCCACCCCGTTATAGCCCTTCATCCCCCGCCAGGCGGCGAACGGCAGGCCGAGTGCCGGCGGGGCGCCGGTGGGGAACAACTCGTCGGGAACCTTGGTTTCCTGCAGGCAGATCACATCCGGCCGCAGCGCCGAAACAAGCTGCGGCAACTGCTTCAGGCGCCGCCGCAGCGAGTTGATGTTCCAGGTGACGACACGCAGGCGTTCGCTCATGGCCGGCGGTCAGACGATCCGCGTGCGCACCGTGCCCACCCCCTCAATCACGCCTTCCAGCCGGTCGCCCCGCCGCACCGCCGCCACCCCTTCCGGGGTGCCGGTGAATATCAGGTCGCCTGGCGCCAGCCGCACCAGGCCGGACAGGAAGGCAATGGTCTCGGCGACGCTCCAGATCAGCTGCGACAGGTCGGATTGCTGCCGCGGCGTGCCGTTCACCGTCAGCGCGATGCGCCCGCGCGCCGGGTCCGGCAGGCGGGCGGCGGGAATCAGGTCGCCGATCGGCGCCGAATGGTCGAACCCCTTGCCCATGTCCCAGGGCTTGCCTTCCTTCTTGGCGGCGGCCTGCAGGTCGCGCCTGGTCATGTCGAGCCCGGCGGCATAGCCCCACACATGGCCCAGCGCGTCCGCCACGGCGATGTCCGCGCCGCCGGTGCCCAGCGCCACCACCAGTTCGATTTCGGGATGCAGGCTGCCGGTCGCCGGCGGATAGGGCATGTCGGCGCCGCCGGTCAGCACGGCATCGGCCGGCTTGGCGAAAAAGAACGGCGGCTCCCGGTCGGGATCGGCGCCCATTTCGCGCGCATGCCCGGCATAGTTGCGGCCAACACAAAAAATGCGCCGAATCGGATACAGGCCGCCGCCCGCGACAGGAACGGCGGCAACCGGCGGCGGGGCAATGACGAACTCTGGCATGGGAACGGCCATCCTGCCTGGGCTGATACTCCCTGTAGGCCGCGAAAAAACCCTGTCGTCAAGCCACCGGCGCGGGGCTATTGACGGTAAACCCGCGTCGCATCGACGGGGACAACGTCCGGGAGGGCGCCGCGTGATCCAGGCCAGTCAGTCCAAGTCGCTCTATATCCAGGTGCTGATTGCCATCGCCATCGGCGTGGCGCTGGGTCATTTCTATCCCGCGCTCGGCGAGCAGATGAACCCGCTCGCCATCGGCTTCGTCAAGCTGGTCAAGATGGTGATCGCGCCGATCATCTTCGTCACCGTGGTGGTGGGCATCGGCAAGCTGAACGACACCGGCGAGGTCGGCCGCATCGGCCTGAAGGCGATCATCTACTTCGAGCTGATGACCACGGTGGCCATGCTGATCGGCCTGATCGTCGGCCACATCATCCAGCCCGGCGCCGGCCTGAACGCCGACCCGGCCAGTCTCGATGCCAAGGCGGTCGCCCAGTACACCAGCACGGCGGCGCACCAGACGGTCACCGACTTCCTGCTCAACATCATTCCCGAGTCGGTGGTCGGCGCCTTCGCCAAGGGCGAAATCCTGCCGGTGCTGTTCTTCGCCGTGCTGTTCGGCATCGCGCTCACCCGGCTCGGCGAGCGAGGCCGTACCCTGCTGCATGTGCTCGACGAGGCCGGCGCCGCGCTGTTCGGCGTCATCAGCCTGATCATGCGGGTGGCCCCGCTCGGCGCCTTCGGGGCGATGGCTTTCACGGTCGCCAAATACGGCACCGGCTCGCTGCTCCAGCTCGCCTACCTGATGTTGTGTTTCTATCTGACCTGCGTGCTGTTCATCGTCTTCGCCATGGGGCTGGTGCTGCGCGTCACCGGCCTGCGGCTGTGGCCGGTGCTGCGCTACATCAAGGAGGAGTTCTTCATCGTCCTCGGCACCAGCAGCTCGGAAGCCGCCCTGCCCAGCCTGATGGCGAAGCTGGAGAACCTGGGCTGCAACCGCCCGCTGGTCGGGCTGGTGGTGCCGCTGGGCTATGCCTTCAATCTCGACGGCACCTCCATCTATTTCACCATGGCGATCACCTTCATCGCCCAGGCACTGAACATCCCGCTGTCGTGGGGCGACTACATCCTCATTCTGGGGGTCCTGCTGCTCACCTCGAAAGGCGCGGCGGCGGTCACCGGCGGCGGCTTCATCACCCTGGCGGCGACGCTGGCGACGCTGAACGGCAAGGTGCCGGTGACTGGCATCGTGCTGGTGCTGGCGATCGACCGCTTCATGAGCGAGGCGCGCGCCATCACCAACCTGTTCGGCAACACGGTGGCCACCGTGTTCGTGGCCTGGTGGGAAAACCAGATCGACATGGAGCGCGCGCATCTTGTTTTGGCCGGCAAGGCGCCGCCGGCGGCGCTGGAACTGCCACGGGTGGCCTGATCCCCCCGGCCGTCAGCCCGGCACGCTTTCGGCCGGCACCGCCGCGGCGAGGTCCGCCAGCAGCAGGGTATGCACCGCGCCGGCCGGCAGCGCGGCGGCGAGCGCCTGCACATGCGGATGGTGGGTCAGCACGATCACCTGCACATGCGCCGACAACGCCAGCAGCGCCCGCAGCGCCGCCGCGGCGCGCCCATCGTCGAAGGTCTGCAACACGTCGTCGGCGATGAACGGCAATGCCGGGGCGGCGCCGACATAGTCCTCCAAGGCCACCAGCCGCAGCGCCAGGAACAACTGGTCGCGCGAGCCTTCAGAGAGATCGCCGATCGCCTTGCGGCCGCGCCCGTCCGCCTCCAGCGCCACCATCATTTGCTCGCCGCCCAGCTCCTCCACATCCACCCCGGCATGCGCCCCGCCGGTCAGGTCGCGGAACGCCGCGCCGATCCGCGCCACCGTGCCCGACCCCGATTGCGTCCGCTCGGCCTCCAGCGCCGCCTGCAACAGGCTGGCGGCGGCATGCAGCACCAGCGCCTCCTCGGCGTGGCGGGACAGCGCCGCCAGCGCCGCCTCCCGCCGCGCCGAGGCGGTCACCGCGTCGTCGCCGTCGCCGGCCCGCTCGAGCGCCTCCGTTGCGCTGCGCGCCTCGCCGGAGGCCGCTTCCAGTTGCCCGGCCAGTTCCGCCTGCCGCGCGGCCAACCGGGCGATTTCGGCGTCGTCCGCGTCGGCGGTGCTGGAAGCCGCCAGTGCTTCCAGCGCGTCCTCCGACCGGCCGCCACCCTGCGCCAGAATATTCCGCTGCGCGTCGGCCAGCGCCTCCCTGGCGTCGGCCACCCGGGCGATCCGGCGCAACTGCATCTCGGCGGCCTCGTCGTCGTCCACCCGCAGCGCCGCCCGCAGCGCCGCCAGCGCCTCGCCGGCAAGCCGCGCCGCCGCCGCTGTTGCCTGCGCCGCCTCGCGCGCCGCCGCGTGCCGCCCGGTCAGCGCCTTCAGGCGCGCCGCCTCGTCGCGCTGCGCCTTCAGCATCGCCCCGAGCCGGGCGGCGGCTTCCTGCGGCGCCAGCCCGCCCAGCGCGGGCGCCACCTGGGCGCACAGCGCGGTCATGCGCGCGGCGAACCCATCCACCGCCGCCCGCATGTTCGCCACCCGCGCCCCGAGGCTGGCCGCGTCGGCGGCGTGCTGGCGAAGCTCGTCCACCAGCGCCAGCGCCGCCCCGGTCGCCTCGGGCAACTCGCCAGCGGGCCGGGCCAGCCCGGACACCGCGCCGCGCCAGCCGGCCAGCCAGTCGTCCAGCGCCGTTCGCGCCCGCGCCAGCTCGGCGGCGCGTTCCGCCGCCGCCAGCGCCGCCTTGCGGTGATCGGCCAGCGCCGCCTTGCGCGCCGCCGCCGCGTCGCGCGCCGCGGTGATGCGCGCCTCGGCGAGTTCCAGCAGCGCCGGCAATTCGCCCTCCGCCGCCAGTGCCGCCGCCAGCCGTTGCCGGGCGGCGGCCAGCGCCGCCTCGGCCGCGCTTTCCTCCTCCTGCGCCCGGTCGAGATCGACCGCCCGGTCCAGCGCCGCCGCCCGCAGCGCCAGCATGTCGCGCAGCGCCGCCGGCAGCGCCTCGCCCGCCGCCCCCGCCTGCACCGCCCCCGCCCGTACCGCCAGCGCGGTCAGCTGCTCCCGCGCCGCCGCCAACGCCGCCGCGCTGGCCACGCTTGCCGCCGCCGCCGCCTCATGGCGCGCCAGGTAGTCGCCGACCTCCCGGTCCAGCACCGCCGCCCGTGCCGCCTCGCCGGCATGGCTGAGCAGCGCGTCGGCGACCGCGTCGGCCTGCCGCAACGCCCGTTCGAAGGCCAGCAGGTCGCCGCCGCCCGCGGCGATCCGGTCCAGCAGCGCATCGCGCGCCGCCCGTGCCGCCGCCAGCGCGCCGGGTTCCGGCAGGGCGGCGTCCCGGCGCAGCGTTGCCAGCGCCCGGCGTTTGCCGGCCAGCTCGCCGGCCAGCCGGTCGCGCTCGCGCAGCGCGTCCCGGTGGGCGGTTTCCGCTCCCGTCAATTCGGCCTCGCGGGCGGCGAGTACCGCATCGGCCGGCGCCTGGGTCGCCGCCAGGGCCGCCCTTGTCGCCACCGGGTCCGGCAACCGCCCCAGCGCCCGCGCCAGCTCCGCCCCGGCGTCCCGCCGCGCCCGCCGCGCCGCTTCCAGCCGGGGCAACAGGCCGGCGCCGCGCAACTCCCGCGCCAGCGCGGCCAGCGCCGCCGGGTCCTCGGCCTCGGGCAGCGCCGCCAGTTCCACGCTGGCCCGCTCGAGGTGGGCCTGGGCCGCCAATGCCTCCCGGCCGGCGGTTTCCAGCTTGCCGCGCAGCCCGGCCAGCCCGGCGATCCGGTCCCGCGCCGCCCGCACGGCGGGTGAAGGCGGCACCGGCACGGAGTCGTCCCAGCCCAGTTCGCCGCGCAGACGCACCGACTCCAAGCGGGCCTGTTGTGCCTTCTGCTCTATTTCCGGCAGATTGTGCGCGGCGTGTCGCGCGGTCACGGCGTCCTGCAACACCGCCTCGATCGCCTCGGCCGCCGCCAGCAGCGTGGTGTCCGCCGCGCCGCCTTCCAGCGCCGCCGCCGCCGCCTGTTCCTGCTGCGCCGAGGTGACCGCCGCGGCGACAGCCGCCGCCTGCGCCTCGACCGCGCGCCGCCAGCGCGTCTCGAACCCCGGCTCCAGCCGTGGCACGTCGCCGGCCTCGGCCAGAACGGCCCGCGCCGCGTCCCGCCGCGCCAGCCAGGGCCGCACCGCCCGCAGCGCGGTCAGCCGGCCGAGTTCCGCCGCCACCGCCTCGCGCCCGGCCCGCGACGCATCCAGCGCGGCGGCGGTTTCGGCGGCGCGCTTCTCCAGCGCCAGGAACGCTTCCGGCCGCAGCGCCGCCTGTGTCAGCGCCCGCCCGGCCTCGATCGCCTCGGCGCTGGCTTTCCACAGCGGCTGCGCCACGTGCCGCCGCTCCGCCCGGCCGATCGCATCGCGTTCCTCGGTCAACCGGTCGAGCAGACGCTGCACCCGCCCCAGCCCGCCGCTGCCGGCCAGCAGCATCGCCCCGAGCCGGCCGGAGGACCGGCACAACTCGGTGCCGCCCTGGCGCAGCAGGTGGCTGTCCAGGGCGAACAGATCCTCGAACAGCCGCCGGTCCGCGCTGCCCAGCAGGCGCCTGACCAGCTCCGGCGGCACCGGCCCGGCATCGCCGGCAAGCGTGTTGCCCCGCCCCTTGCGCCGGACCAGCGAAAATGTTCCCGCCTCGTCATACACCCGGGCAGAGAGGCGCATGTTCTGGGTGCCGTACAGCCACGACATCGGCGAGCGCTCGGGAATATCGAACAGCAGGTCGCCGAACGCCCGCCGCAGCACCGATTTGCCCGCCCCGTTCGGCGCCACCAGCAGATTGATCCGCCCCGGCGCCGGGTCGAGCACCAGTTCCTGGCGCTGGAACGGGCCGTAATTTTCCAGGGTCAGCCCGGCCAGCCGCATCAGCCTTCCTCCAGCCGGGCCAGCAGCAGGTCGCGCGCTCGCGCCAGCAGCCGCGCCGGGTCATGGATCGCATGGCCCTCGGGCAGCGCCCCCTGCGGCAGGCGGTTGAGCAGTTGCGCCGGCCAGTCGCCCAGCAGGTTTTCCCCCGGCGCGTCGGCCAGGGCGGCGATGCGCCGCGCCAGCGCCCCCAGCGCATCGCCGCGTTCGGCCAGCGCCGATTCCGCCGCCGGGCGGGTTCGCTGCTCGACCGCTTCCACCCACAGAAACTCGGACAGCACCCGCGCCTCCGCCCGCAGCTTTTCAGGCAGGCCGGCCAGCGCCCCGTGCAGCGCCGTGGCGCCGGCGAGGGTCACCCGCACCGCCAGCCCGCGCCCGTCCGCCGCCGCCAGCGCGTCCGACAGCAGGGCCGCCACCGCCTGCAACGCCGCCGCCTCGCTGTTGCAGCCGGTGAGATCGGCGGTCACCCGCGCCCAGCGGAAATCGTCCAGCACCCGATGCTCGGCGGCCACCACCCGGCCGTCGGCCACGGTGACCAGCGTCGCGCCTTTTTCCCCCGGCTCGTTGATGTGCCGCCCCTGGAGGTTGCCGGGGAAGACGATCCAGGGGTTTTCCGACACCACCTCGCGGGCGTGGATGTGGCCGAGCGCCCAGTAGTCGTAGCCGAGCGATTCGAGATCGGCGCGGGTGCAGGCGGCATAGCGCCGGTGCACGCCGCCGGTCTGCTCCAGACAGGTATGCAGCATACCGATGTTGAGCAGCCCCGCCACCGCCGGCGGGTAGCCGCGCGCCAGGTTCTCGGTGACCTCCTGGGTGGCGAAGCTCTGCCCGTGCACGGCGACGCCGAGGGAGGCCAGTTCCACCGTCTCCGGCCGGCGGTGGTCCAGCAGCCGCACCCCCTCGGGCAGGCGCAGCGAGCGGGTCATTTTGTTCTCGGCGTCGTGGTTGCCGCGAATGGCGATCACCTGCCGGCCCGCTTGGGTCAGCCGCGCCATCTGCTGGGCGAAGAAAATGCCGGTGCGGTAGTCGGGCCAGTCGCCGTCATAGATGTCGCCGGCGATCAGCACCAAGGCCACGTCCTCGTTGATCGCCAGATCCACCAGCCTGCCCAGCGCCCGCCGGGTGGCATTGCGGATGCGCCCGGCCGGCGCGGCTTCCTCGCTGTCCAGCCCGCGCAGCGGGCTGTCGAGGTGGATGTCCGCCGCATGCAGGAATCGCAGGGTCACAGCCGCTCCTCGCGCCATCGCCGCCAGCCGCCCGCCCGCAATTCGCAGGCCGGGCAGGTGCCGCAGCCATAGCCCCAATCGTGGCGATTCGCGCGGTCGCCGAGGTAGCAGCTATGGGTGCGCTCGACGATCAGCTCGACCAGCACCGCCCCGCCCAACGCCTCGGCCAGCGACCAAGTGGCGGCCTTGTCCACCCACATCAGCGGCGTTTCCACCACGAAGCGGCGTTCCATGCCCAGGTTCAGCGCCAGCTGCATGGCCTTCAGGGTGTCGTCGCGGCAGTCCGGGTAGCCGGAATAATCCGTCTCGCACATGCCGGCGACGATCCGCCGCAGGCCGCGGCGATAAGCGACCGCCGCCGCATAGGCGAGGAACACCAGGTTGCGGCCGGGCACGAAGGTGCTCGGCAGCCCCTCCGCGGTCATGCGGATTTCCGCGTCGGAGGTTAACGCGGTGGCGCCGATGCCGGCCAGCGAGGCGCCGAGATCGACCACATGGTCCGGCCCCAGCCGCCCGCCCCAGTCCCGCAGCCCCGCCAGCCCCTCGCGCAGCGGCGCCCGGCAGGTCAGCTCGACCGCGTGGCGCTGGCCATAGGCGAAACCCACGGTCTCGACATGGGCAAACCGCGACAGTGCCCAGGCCAGGCAGGTGGTGGAATCCTGGCCGCCGGAGAACAGCACCAGCGCGGCGTCGGCCGGGGGCGATTGGTTATGGCTCATCACGATCATTGCATCCCACGATTGCGGCTTCAGACTCCGGCCGCGACCGCTCTATGCTGGACCGATGAGCCTCGATTTCAACGACGAAGAGATCCGGCGCTACTCCCGCCACATCCTGCTGGCCGAACTCGGCGGCACCGGGCAGGCGAAGCTGCGCCAGGCGAGCGTGCTGGTGGCCGGCGCCGGCGGGCTGGGCAGCCCGCTGCTGCTCTACCTCGCCGCCGCCGGGGTGGGGCGCATCGGCGTGGTCGATGACGACGTGGTGGAACTGTCCAACCTGCAACGCCAGGTGGCCCATGCCACCGACCGGCTGGGCGCCGCCAAGGTGGATTCGGCGGCGGCCTGCGCGCGGGCGATCAATCCGCATGTGCGGGTGGACAGGCATCGCACGCGGATCGGCCCGGACAATGTGCTGCGGCTGGTGTCGGCATACGACATCGTCTGCGACGGCACCGACAATTTCCCCACCCGTTTCCTGCTGGCGGATGCCTGCGTGCTGGCGCGGCGCACCCTGGTTTCCGCCGCGGTGCTGCGCTTCGAGGGCCAGCTGTCGGTGTTCAAGCCGCATGCGGGCGGCCCCTGCTACCGCTGCCTGTATGCCGAGCCGCCGCCGCCCGGGCTGGTGCCCAACTGCGCCGAGGCCGGGGTGCTGGGGGCGGTCACCGGGGTGATGGGCACCCTGCAGGCGACCGAGGTGCTGAAGGAAATCCTGGGCATCGGCGAAACGCTCGCCGGCCGCCTGCTGATCTGGGACGCGCTGGCCACCCGCTTCCGCACCGTCCGGCTGCGCCCGGACCCGGATTGCGCCGCCTGCGGCCCGCACGCCACGCTGCACGATCTTTCCGCCCATGCCAGCACGGAGGGCCCTGCCTGTGTCGCCTGACCCCGTATCGTCCGAGCCGCTCGGAATTCTGCTGATTTCCGGCACGCATGAGCGTGCCCATTTCGCCTTCGTGGTCGCCGCCGGGGCGGCTTCGCTGGGCCGGCCGGTGGTGCTGTTCGCCACCAACGAAGGCTGCCGGGCGCTGTGCACGGACTGGTCGGCGCTGCTGGATTCCGGCCGCGATGCCGGCCTGCGTGCCCGCGGGGTGGCCGGAATCGGCGAGCTGCGTGACTCGGCGCTCGAGCTGGGGGTGCGGCTGATCGCCTGCGAGGCCGGGTTGCGCATCGACGCGCTGGAGCCGGAGCGGCTGCTCGCCGGGGTGGAGGTGGCGGGGGTGGCGACCTTCCTGCAGGCCAGTTCCGGCGGGCAGATACTCACGTTCTGAACCTTCACCCTTGACCCGGAGCGGGCCGGATTGGCACGGATGCGGCCATGAATGGATCGTCATCCGTTTTCCGGCTTGTTCTGGCGGCGCTGCTGTTCGCGGCACCGGCGCTGGCCCAGACACAGACCCAGATTCAGACTCCGGCCGGCGCGACCCCGCCGGCCAGGCCGCCGGTGGTGAGCGCGCCGCCGAACGCGCACGCCCAGAAGGCGAAGCCGGCCCACGGCGCCAAGGCCGCCGGGACCGCGCCGGCCAGGGAGCCGCCCAAGCCGCCCGAGCCGGCGAAGGCACCAGCCGCGGAGGCGCCGAAGGAACCCGCCGCGGAGGCGCGGAAACCGGAAGGGGGGAAACCGGAACCGGGGAAGGGCAGCGTCACCGGCATGCCGCTGCCGCGCTGGGCCAGCCTGCGCTCGGACGAGGTGAACCTGCGGTCCGGTCCGGGCACCCGTTATCCGATCCAATGGGTCTATCGCCGCCGCGACCTGCCGGTGCAGATCGAGCGCGAGTTCGAGCTCTGGCGGGCGATCGAGGATCAGGACGGGGTGAAGGGCTGGGTGCACCAGGCCACCCTGACCGGCCGGCGCGGCTTCGTGGTGAAGGGCGGCGAGCGGGTGCTGCGCCATGCGGCCGCGGAGGACAGCGCCCCGGTGGCGCGGCTGATGCCGGGGGTGGTGGGCCATATCCGCGCCTGCGAGGCCCATGCGGCGTGGTGCGAGGTGCAGGTGGGCGAGTACCACGGCTATCTGCGCCGCGACGAGCTGTACGGCATCTACCCGGGCGAGGCGGTCAACTAGAGCCGCATCGGCCATTCCCGCGCCGGCCTGGCAACGGTTCGGCAACTCTTCTGGCCTAGACCGGCCCTCGGGCGGACCCCCTGTGTCCGCCATGGACGGGGACCAACATGGACCGAAGACCGCACCGCGCCGTGATTCCGGAGGGGCCTGAAAGCGCGGGGATAGCCATCCCGGAAAGCGCCGCCGGACCGGCTGACGGACGCACCGCCCTGTTGGTCGCCGGCATGCTGCTTGCCGCCGGTCCGCTCACCCCGTTGCTGCTCGCGCCGCTCACCGCGGTGCTGTCCGGGCTGGCGACGCTGCTGGCCGGGTTGGCGCTGCTGCGCTGGGGGCTGCGCCGTCTTGAGGCCGCCGGCCCCCGATTCGACCGGCTGACCGGCTTGCCGGACCGGGCCGGGCTGCGCGCCCGGCTGGGCCAGGCGTTGCACCGCGCCCGCCGCGGCGAGGGCTTTGCCCTGTGCTACATCGACATCACCCGGCTGCGCAGCGTCAACCGCGCGGAGGGCCATTCGGTGGGTGACGCGGTGCTGCGCGATGCCGCCCGGCGCCTGCGGGGCGGCGTGCGCGACATCGACCTGGTCGCCAGCCTCGGCGGCGACCAGTTCGCCGTATTGCTGAGCGGCGTGGCCGATGCCGTCGAGGCCACCTCGGCGGCCCGCCGTCTGGTCGACCTGCTGTCCGAGCCGTTCAGCGTCGGTCAGTTGCGGCTTCAGCTGGGCGCCTGCGCCGGCGTCGTGCTGGCCGGATCGGCCGGCGTGCCGGTCCTCGCCGGCGCGGCCGGCATCGACCGGCTGGTCGGCGACGCCGAACTGGCGCTCGACCGCGCCAAGCGCGACGGCAACGGCGGCGTTTGCGTGTTCGAGCCGGAATGGGAAGACCGCGCCCGCTGCCGCAGCGCGCTGGAGGCCGATTTGCGCCTCGCGCTGGAACGCGGCGAACTGGAACTGCACTACCAGCCGCTGGTGCATGTGCGGGAGCGGCGTGTCGATGGGTTGGAGGCGTTGCTGCGCTGGCGGCATCACCGGCGCGGCATGATCTCCCCGGTCGAGTTCATCCCGCTGGCCGAGGAGGCCGGGCTGATCGGCACCATCGGTGCCTGGGCGCTGCGCGCCGCCTGCACCGAAGCGGCGCAGTGGGGCGGCGGGGTGCATGTCGCGGTGAACCTCTCGCCGGTGCAGGTTGCCGCGGGCGGCCTGGTTGACACCGTGCGGGAGGCGCTGGACGCCAGCGGGCTGGAGGGTACCCGGCTGGTGCTGGAAATCACCGAAAGCGTGCTGCTGGACCCTACCGGCACCGTTCTTGCCGCGCTGCACGGGCTGCGTGCCATGGGCGTGCGCATCGCGCTCGACGATTTCGGCACCGGCTATTCCTCGCTCAGCTACCTGCGCAGCTTTCCGTTCGACACGCTGAAGATCGACCGTTCTTTCGTCAGCGCGCTCGACCGCCCGGGCGAGAGCGATGCCATCGTGCGGGCGATCGTCGCCATGGGCGAATCGCTGGGGATGACGGTGACCGCCGAGGGGGTGGAGACGCCGGAGCAACTGGCGCAGTTGATCTCGCTGGGCTGCACGCATGTGCAGGGGTTTTTCTTCAGCCCGCCATGCCCGTCGCGCGATGTGCCGGCGCTGCTGGCGATTCGGCCCCGGGTGCGGTGCGCGGCGGCCTGAGGGGGAAACCGCCAGGGCGATGGCGGTGCTGTCGGGTTCGATCGGTCCTCAATCCAGGCCGTTGAATTCCGGGCGTTTGTTGGTGGAGGCCCGTTTTCTCATGCGGTGGCGCCATGACGCGGCAGTTGTTGGTGACTTTCGGTAAGACATTTGGAAAAGTTTACCAGGAACAACGCGCAGGCATTGTTTTGCAGCAGCATTTCACGGTGCTCGGCGGGTCGTGCCGGCCTGAAGGCGACTATTGCTATGACGAATTGAAAGAGATGGCTTGCCAGGAGGAAATTGTTTCCGGTATTCAGCGGTGGCGATGCGCCGTGCGTAATCTTCTGCCATTCAGCCCGTAGTTTGCGTTGTTGTTGTATTTCCGTTTTCGCAATATATTGTGTTTGCAATACGAATAAGTGACTATACGATGCGTGTAAAGGTTTGTCAAAGTTGTAAATATTATAACGCTGAACTGTTGCATACTTTACTTAACGCATGCGTTATTCAGTGTTATTCTGCCTGCCATGAAAACGCCCAGCCGGCTTTCGGAGCAGTGCGGCCTGATCGGCCCGCCCTTACTGACAAGCATCACCCCTTGCACCCTGGAGCGTTTTCAGACAGATGCCGACAGCGAGCAGGATATATCGAACGACCGGGAAATGCTGGAGACGATCCTGCTCCGCGCGCTGCCGCGCCGCGACATCAAGCGCGTTGCGAAAGCGTTAATTGCCCGGTTCGGCAGCTATGCCGACACCATCTCCGCATCGGAACCGGAGTTGCAGAGGGTCGATCGGATGACGGCCATCGGTGTCGCGGCGCTAAAGGCGGTGGAAACCACAGCGCAGTACCTGTTGAAGGCCAGGGTGGTGAACCAGCCGCTGCTGAACAACTGGGACCGGCTGATGGACTACCTCAACGCCAGGCTGGCGCGCAAGCAGGTGGAACATTTCCTGGTCCTGTTCCTCGACAGCCGCAACCGCCTGCTGGCCGACGAGGAACAGGGGCGCGGCACGGTCAACCACACGCCGGTCTATCCGCGCGAGGTGCTCAAGCGCGCCCTGGAGGTGCAGGCAACCGCGCTCATCCTGGTGCACAACCACCCGAGCGGCGATCCCACCCCCTCGCGCGAGGACATCGACATGACGCAGGAGGTCAAGCAGGCCGCCAGATCGCTCGGCATCGCGCTGCACGACCATATCATCATCGGCAACGGGGAATGGCTGAGTTTCCGGCGAGAAGGGCTGATGTAACCGGCGGTTGTTGCTCCGGGCGGCGTCCTATGCCGTGCTCTGCGCCCGGTCCAGAATATCCACGGTCCGCTGATACAGCCCCTCCGCATGCTGCGGCGACATGCCCACGCACACCACCCCCAGCTTGCCGAACTCCGACAGCGCGCCGATCAGGTGGAACACCACCCCCTCATGCATCGTGCCGTCGTAGTGCAGCCCATGCAGCACCGCCACATCGACCAGATCAGGCGGTGTCAGGCCCTGGTAATGCGGCGCCTCCAGGTTGTCGGACGCATAATAGAAGCGCGGGTGCCCGGCCGGCGTGCGGAACAGGCCGGTGGCCGGGTCGTAGGTGCCGCCGGTGAGGAACTGCAACATCAGGAACGGATGGGTGGTGCCACCCTTGCGCAGGTTGATTTCGATGGCGTAGTTCCGCCACAAGCCGGCCTGCCGCACCGAGACGAAATCGACGCCGAAGCGCCCCAGCACGCCGCGCCGGCCGAGCACCGCCGCCACTTTCGCCCCCTCGGCCTGGATGGCCAGCCGGTAGGCGTCATCGGCCGGAAAGCGGCAGCCCAGGAACACCTGCCCGCCCGGCCCGCCCAGCACCTGGTCATGCGTCGAGACCAGATCGGCCGCCCCGAGCGGGTCGATGCGGAACTGGACGGACGGCGATTGCTTGGCTTCCCCCTCGATGAACGCCTCGACGATCGCGCCCATCTGGCGGGCCTTGGCGAGATAGGCGTCCCAGGTCATGCCCTGCGCCTCGAACGCCATATGCGGCAGCAGCTGGCGCACCCATGGCTTCAGCGCGGCCCCGCCGGGGGCGCCGTCGAACCGGAACAGGGCGTTGCCTTCGCCGGAAAACCCCTCGTTCAGCTTCACCACGGCCCGCCGCAGGTCCGGGTTGCGGGCCTTCAGTTCCGCCAGTCCGGCCGCGATGGCGCTTTCATCGGTGAGGTTTTCGATCCCATCCGGCACGGTCACGCCGGCCTCGCGCAACACCTGCCGGCCACCGCTTTTGGTTCCAAGGTTCTGCAGGTCGGGGTCGCACCCATACACCGGCACGCCGAGGCGGACCGCCAGGGTCCGTTCCAGCGCGGTGACGGCGAAGGCGGCGATATGGGCGATGCCCGGATCGCCGATGGCTTCGCGCAGGCGCGCGATCAGCCGTGGCCGCGCCAAAATTTTTTCGGTCAGCGGCCGGGCGCTGGCATCAAAGCAGGCCAGCAGCGTCAGCCGGGCGCGCGCATGCCCGGCCGGTATGCCCGGCAACAGATTCAGATAGTAGTCGATGATGGTTTCGGCAATCGGCTGGCTGGTCAGATAGATCAGGCGGGTACGCGGCAGCCGGAGCAGCATCAGCATGCCCAGCATCCGCTCCTCGTAATGATGTGCCCCCCTGACCTTGCCGACCACGTCCTGGTCCAGGCTCAGGCTGGGCACCACCACGACGATGCGCGGCGCCGCCCGGTCGGGGAAGATGCGGCGGAACATGTCGGGCAGCGTGGCCTGAAGCCGGCCGAACGCCGCACGCTCCGCGGCGGAACCTGGTTGCAGGCCGGGCTGGTCGTCGATCGGCAAACCGGGCATGGCGGCGCCTCCCGCAATCCCGCCGGCGTCCCGGCCGGCGATGATCGGCGGGGCCGATCATCACTCCGGGCGGGACGGTTCGGCAAGCCGGCGCGCGCGCGGGTGGGGCAAGGCCGCAGCCTTGCCCGCCTTTCTACGCCTTCGCCCGCTCGATCGCCTCGACGATCAGGCGCTTGGCTTCGGCGGCGTCACCCCAGCCGCTCACCTTGACCCACTTGCCCGGTTCCAGGTCCTTGTAGTGCTCGAAAAAATGCTGGATCTGCTGCAAGGTGATGGTCGCCAGGTCCTGATAGCCGGCGACGCGGATATAGCGCTGGGTGATCGTGGACGATGGCACGGCGATGATCTTTTCGTCCCCGCCGGCATTGTCCTCCATCTTCAGCACGCCGACCGGGCGCACGTTGATGACCGCGCCGGGCACGATCGGGGTGGTGTTGGCGATCAGCACGTCGATCGGGTCGCCGTCGTCGGACAGGGTGTGCGGCACGAAGCCGTAATTTCCCGGATAGCGCATCGGCGTGTAGAGGAAGCGATCGACGAACAGCGTGCCCGCCGCCTTGTGCATCTCGTATTTGACCGGCTCGCCGCCGATGGGAACCTCCACGACGACGTTGACGTCGTCGGGCGGCGTGTTGCCGGTGGGAATGGCGTCGAGGCGCATGCGTCGTCTCCTGATGGGGCGGTAATACCCGACCTTATCACAGCGAATCGGCGTGGTGGCAGGCCACCATATGGGTGCCAGCCTCCCGCCAGGCTGGCCGCTCGGCGGTGCAAAGGGCGGTGGCGTGCGGACAGCGCGCGGCAAACGCGCAGCCGGGCGGCGGGTGCAGCGGCGAGGGTGGCTCGCCCTTCACCGGCACGCGCCGCTGGCGGTGGCGCGGATCGACGCTGGGCGTGGCGGCCAGCAGCAGGCGTGTATAGGGGTGGCGCGGTGCCTGGAACAGACTTTCCCGGGGTCCGTATTCGGCGGGCCGGCCGCAATAAAGAACCAGCACCTCGTGGGCGATGTGGCGGACCACGCCGAGGTCGTGACTGATGAACATGAAGGCCAGCCGGAACTCGTCCTGCAAATCCATCATCAGGTTCAGCACCTGCGCCTGGATCGACACGTCCAGCGCCGAAACCGGCTCGTCGGCCACCACGATGCGCGGGTTGAGCATGAGCGCGCGGGCGATGGCGATGCGCTGGCGCTGGCCGCCGGAGAACATGTGCGGGTAACGGCCGTACTGGTCCTGGCGCAGCCCGACCCGGTCCATCATGGCCCGCGCGGCGTGCGCGCGGGCGGCCTTGTCGCCGCGGCGGTTCAAGGCCAGCGGTTCCTCCAGAATGGCGCCCACGGTCTTGCGCGGGTTCAGCGAGCCGTATGGGTTCTGGAACACCATCTGCACGTTCAGGCGCAGGCGGCGGCGCGCGGCCTCGCCGATGGTGGCGGTGGGGTGGCCGTCGATCAGCACTTCGCCGCCGCTGGGCGGTTCCATCAGCGCCGCCATGCGGGCCAGCGTGGATTTGCCGCTGCCGGACTCGCCGACGATGGCGAGCGTTTCGGCTTCGCGCAGCACAAACGAAACCCCGTCCACCGCGCGCACCAGGGCTTTCCTCGCCAGCAGGCCGCCGCCCACCATGTAATGGCGGCTCAGCCCCCGCGCCTGCATCAGCACGCTCATGGCGCGGCCAGCGGGTGGTGGCAGCGGACCCGCCGGTCCGGCGCGCCGGCAAGCGCGGGCGGCACCGCGCGGCATAAATCGTCGGCGTAACGGCAGCGCGGGTTGAACAGGCAGCCCTGCGGGCGGTCGGCGATGCCGGGCACCACGCCGGGAATGGTGGGCAGGCGGGCGCGGCCGACAGCCCGTTCCGGCAGCGCATCCAGCAACGCCGCTGTATAGGGGTGGCGCGGGGCGGCGAACAGCGCCCCGGTGGGCTGCTCCTCGACCATCTGGCCGGCATACATCACCTGCACGCGATGGGCGGTTTCCGCCACCACCCCCATGTCGTGGGTGATCAGCACCAGCCCCATGCCGCGCCGGCGCTGCAAATCCAGCAGCAGGTCCAGAATCTGCTGCTGGACAGTAACGTCCAGCGCCGTGGTCGGCTCGTCGGCGATCAGCAGCCTGGGGTTACAGGAAATCGCCATGGCGATCATCACCCGCTGGTTCATGCCGCCGGAAAGCTGGTGCGGAAACGCGCCCAGCCGGGTGGCGGGGGCGGCGATGCCAACCTGGCCGAGCAGTTCCACCACCCGGTCACGCAGCCGCGCTTTCGGCACCGCGTGGTGGGTGCGCAGCGCCTCGGCGATCTGCCAGCCGACCGGGTAGCATGGGTTCAGGCTGGATGTCGGCTCCTGAAACACCATCGCCATGTCGCGCCCCACCAGCCGGCGGCGCTGGCGGGGCGACAGGGAAAGCAAATCCATGCCGGCAAAACCCATCGCCTCGGCGCTGACCCGCCCGGGCCAGGTGATCAACCCCATCGCGGCGAGGACAGAAACGCTTTTGCCCGAGCCGGATTCGCCGACGATGCACAGCACCTCGCCCGCATCGACGCTGACATCGACGCCGTCCACCGCTTGCAGGCGCCCGCTTGCCGTGGCGAACTCCACCGCCAGATTGCGGATTTCCAGCAGTGGCATCAGCGTTTCAGCTTCGGATCAAGCGCGTCGCGCAGACCGTCGCCGAACAGGTTGAAGGCCAGCACCGTTGCCAGAATGCACAGGCCGGGAAAGGTCAGCACCCACCAGGCGCGCTGATAATACTGGAGCGCGCCGGCCAGCATCGTGCCCCATTCCGGCGTCGGCGGCTGCGCGCCCAGGCCCAGAAAGCCCAGCGCCGCCGCCTCCAGAATGGCGGCGGAAAACCCCAGCGACGCCTGCACGATCAACGGCGCCGCGCAGTTCGGCAGCACCGTGTTGAACATCAGATGCAACGGCCCCGCCCCGGCACAGCGTGTGGCGATGACATAGTCGCGCGACATTTCGCCAAGCGCCGACGCACGCGACAGCCTTGTGTAGCCGGGCAGCGTGACAATGGCCACCGCCAGCATGGCGTTGAACAGGCCGGGGCCAAGAATCGCAACGATCACGATCGCCAGCAGCAGGCTGGGGAACACCAGCAGCACATCCATCAGCCGCATGATGACCGTGTCCACCAGCCCGCCGGCAAACGCGGCGGTCAGGCCCAGCGTGGTGCCGGCGGTCAGCGACAATCCCACCACCGCCACGCCGATGAGCAGCGACAGACGGGCACCATGGATCAGGCGCGACGCCATATCCCGGCCGACATCGTCGGTGCCCAGCACAAACTTCCAGGTTCCGCCGGACTGCCAGACCGGGGGCGTCAGGAACGCATCGCGATACTGCTCTGTGGGGGAATGCGGGGCGGCTATGCTGGCAGTCAACGCCAGCGCCGTCAGAACCGCCATGAACACAAGGCCCAGCACGGCGCCCCTGTTCTCGGCAAAGCTTCGCCAGAACATCAGGATAAGGCCAGGGCGCTGCCCTGGACCCGCCAGGGGGCAGTGGCCCCCTGGACCCCATTACTTAAGATCATCGGCGAATGCGCGGGTTCAGAAAGCCATACATCATATCCACGCCTAGATTGACCAGAATGACCAGCGTGGCCACCAGCAATGTGCCGCCCTGTAATACCGGATAGTCTCTCCGCTGAATGCTCTCCACCAGCCAATGCCCTACCCCCGGCCAGGAAAAGATCGTCTCCGTCAGAATCGCACCGCCCAGCAACGCGCCCACCTGCAAACCAACCACCGTCACCACCGGAATCGCCGCGTTGCGCAGCGCATGCACCACCACCACCCGACCTTCCCCCAGCCCCTTGGCCCGCGCCGTGCGGATATAGTCCTCGCCCAGCACGTCCAGCATCGCCGATCTCGTCATCCGCGCCACCACCGCCAGCGGCTGCGTGCCCAGCACGATCGCCGGCAGAATCAAATGACTCACCGCCGAGGCGAAAGCACCTTTGTCGTCGCTGAACCAGGAATCGATCAGCATGAATCCCGTCCACGGCTCGACATAATACATGTCGCTGATCCGCCCGGACACCGGCGTCCACCCCAGCGTCACCGAGAACACCAGAATTATCATCAGCCCCCACCAGAAAATCGGCATGGAGGCGCCAGTGATCGACAGTCCCATCAGCCCATAATCGAACACCGAGCCACGCTTCACCGCGGCAATGACGCCGAGCGGCAGCCCCACCAGCAAAGCCAGCGAAATCGCGCAGAACGACAATTCCAGCGTGGCGGGGAACAGCGTGACGAACTCGTTCCACACAGGCTCGCGCGTCACCACCGACACGCCCAGCCCGCCGGTGACCACCCCCCGCTCGTAGTCGAGAAACTGCTTCCATAACGGCTGGTCCAGGCCGAATTCATGGCGCAGTTCGGCCAGCCGCGCCGGCGCGATGCCATGCTCGCCCACCCGCACCTCGATCGGATCGCCGGGCACCAGACGGATCAGCATGAAGCTGAGGAAGGTCACGCCGATGAAGGTCGGCACGATCAGCCCGATGCGGCGCAGCAGAAAACGCAACACGCTACTTCAGATCGACCTTGTCGAAGCGCATCACGCCAAGCGGACTCATGCGGATGCCGGACACCTCCTTGCGCACCGGCAGGAATACCACCGAATGGGCAATGAGGAAGAACGGTGCCTCCGCGTGCATGATCATCTGCGCCTGCTCGTACAGTTTGGTCCGCTCGGCCGGGTCGGTGCTGGCGGCGGCCTGGCGGATCAGCGCCTCGAACGCCGGATTGCACCATTTCGAGGCGCTGCCGCCGCCGATCCTCGCCGCGTCGCAGCCGGCCAGCGGCGTGAAGAAATTGTCCGGGTCGCCATTGTCGCCGGTCCAGCCCAGCAGGGCGGTGCCGTGCTCGGCGTTCTGCACCCGCTTGCGGTACTCGCCCCATTCGTAGCTGACGATGCTGGCCTTGATGCCGATTTTCGCCAGATCGGCCTGGATCAGTTCGGCCATCCGCCGCGCATCGGGGTTGTACGGGCGCTGCACCGGCATGGCCCATAATGTCGTTTCAAAACCGTCCGGGAAGCCGGCTTCCGCCAGCAGGGCCCTGGCGCGGGCCGGGTCGTACGGCCAGTCCGGCACCGCGTCGTTGTAGCTCCACAGCGTCGGCGGAATCAGGTTTTTCGCCGGCTGGCCGGCCCCCTGGTAGATCGCGGTCAGGATGGATGGCTTGTCGATGGCCAGGTTGATCGCCTGCCGAACCCGCCGGTCGGTGTACGGCGCCTTCAGGTTGTTGAAGGCCAGATAGCCGATGTTCAGGCCGGGCTGCGACAGCAATTGCAGGTTGTTGTCGGCGCGGATCGAGGGCAGATCGGCGGGGTTCGGATAGGGCGCGATCTGGCACTCGTTGGCGCGCAGCTTGGCCAGCCGCACCGCCGGGTCCTTGGCGATCGAGAACACCAGCGTGTCGATCTTCGCCTTGTCGCCCCAGAAATCCTTGAAGGCGCGATAGCGGATGGTGCTGTCCTTCTGGTAGGCCACGAACTCGAACGGGCCGGTGCCGACCGGCTCCTGGTCGATCAACTCGGGCCGGCCCAGCCGCAGCAGCGCGTCGGCGTATTCCTTCGACTGGATGGCGGCGAAGTCCATCGCCAGGTTGGCCAGGAACGGCGCCTGCGGCTGTTTGAGGCGGAACCGGATGGTGTGGTCGTCGATCCGGTCGATGCCCGCCAGCAGGCCCGGCAGGCCCATGTCGTTGAAGTAGTCATAACCGCCGCCCGAAACCTTGTGATACGGGTTGCTGTCCTGCCACTGCCGCTCGAAGCTGAACAGCACATCGTCGGCGTTGAAATCCCGGGTCGGCCTGAAGTTTTTGTTGGCATGCCACCGCACGTTGTGGCGAAGATGAAACGTGATGCCGCGTCCGCCGTCGGCCACCTCCCAGCTTTCGGCAAGCCCCGGCTCCACCTCGGTGGTGCCGTATCTGAACTCGGTCAGACGGCCATAGACCGGGCGGTTGGCGGTGAAGGTCGTCCCGGTGGTGTTGAGCATCGGGTTGAAGTTCTCAGGCGACCCCTCGCTGCAATATACCAGGGTCTTCGCCGGTGCCGGCGCGGAACTCAGCAGCAAGGCGGCACAGGCGGCGGCCAGGATCCAACCGGTTCTCATGCTCTGGCTCCGATATGCGTCCGGCGGATTCATTAGATGCCGGCGGGCGATCTCACAACGCCGTTATGCCCGGCCGCCAGCTTCGCAGGCGCAGCGCGTTGCCGACCACGCTGACGCTGGACAGCGCCATGGCCGCGCCCGCCACCACCGGGCTGAGCAGGCCGCAGGCGGCCAGCGGAATGCCGACCATGTTGTAGGCGAACGCCCAGAACAGGCCCTGGCGGATGACGCGGCGGGTGCGGCGGGCGATGTCCAGCGCCTGCGGCACCAGTTGCGGGTCGCCGCGCATCAGGGTGACGCCGGCTGTGTGCATGGCCACGTCGGTGCCGGTGCCCATGGCCATGCCCACATCCGCCGCCGCCAGCGCCGGGGCGTCGTTGATGCCGTCGCCCACCATCGCCACCACCGCGCCGTCCCGCCGCAGCGCCGCCAGTTCGCCACCCTTGCCCTCGGGCAGCAGGCCGGCGGCGACCCGCCCGATGCCGAGCGCCCGCGCGACCACCGCCGCCGCCCCCGGCGAATCGCCGGTCAGCATCGCCACCTCGATGCCGGCGTGGCGCAGCGCCGCCACCGCCGCGCGGGCGGTCGGCCGCACGGCATCGCCGAAAGCCAGCAGGCCGAGCAGGCGCGGCGCCGGCGCGGTCTCGGCGACGAAGGCCAGCGTGCGGCCTTTTGCCTCGAGCGCCGCCGCCTCGCCGGGCGGGCCGGTCACGATGCCCGCTTCCTCGAGCAGGCGCCGGCTGCCCAGCAGCAGGGTGCGGCCCTCGACGCGGGCGGACACGCCGCGGCCGGGCAAGGCGCGGAATCCTTCCGCCGCCGGCACAGGGATGCCGGCGGCGCGGCGGCGCACCGCCTCGGCCAGCGGGTGCTCGCTGCCGGCCTGCAACGCGGCGGCCAGCCGCAGCAAATCGTCGGCGGCGACGCCCTCGGCGGGGCACAGATCGGTTACTTCCGGGCGCCCCTCGGTCAGCGTGCCGGTTTTGTCGAAAGCCACCAGGGTCACCGCCGGGGCGCGCTCCAGCGCCTCGGCGTCGCGGATCAGGATGCCGTGCCGCGCGGCGGCGCCGGTGCCCACCATGATGGCGGCCGGCGTCGCCAGCCCGAGCGCGCAGGGGCAGGCGATCACCAGCACCGACACCCCGTTCAGCAGCGCCACCGAAGCGTCGCCACCGCCGATCCACCAGCCCAGGAACGTCGCCAGCGCCAGCACCAGCACGGCGGGCACGAAGATGGCGCTGACCCGGTCCACCAGGGCCTGCACCGGCGCGCGGGACGCCTGCGCGCTTTCCACCAGCCGCACGATGTGCGCCAGCATGGTTTCCGCACCCACCGCCGTGGTGCGCACCGCCAGCACGCCGTCGCGCAGGATGGAGCCGCCGGTCACCGCATCGCCCGGCTGCTTTTCCACCGGCAGGCTCTCGCCGGTGAGCATCGACTCGTCGGCCTCGCCGCCGCCCTCCAGCACCTTCCCATCGACCGGGATGCGCTCGCCCGGGCGCACGGAAACCACGTCGCCCACCACCACCTGGCCGATCGGGATGGTCTGTTCGGTGCCGCCGCGGCGCAGCCGGGCGGTGTCCGGGCGCAGCCCCGCCAGCGCCCGGATGGCCGAGGCGGCCTGGCCCCTGGCCCGCGCCTCCAGCCATTTGCCCAGCAGGATGAAGGTGATCAGCACCGCCGAGGATTCAAAGTACAGCGCCGGCATGGTTCCGGCCGGCGCGGTCAGCAGGTTCCAGCTGGACAGGCCCCAGGCGGCCGAGGTGCCGAGCGCCACCAGCACATCCATGTTGCCGGCACCGGCGCGCAGCGCCCGCCAGCCGGCCGCGTAGAAGCGGGCGCCGAGCCAGAACTGCACCACCGTGGCGAGGGCGAACTGCGCCCATCCCGGCAGCATCCAGGGCAGCCCGGCGGCATGCAGCGCCATGCCGGCCAGCAGCGGCGCCGACAGCAACGCGGCGGCGATCAAAGGCAGCGTGTCCCGCCGGCCCTTGTCTGCCTGCGTTGTTTCCGGCGGATGGGCGGAGAAACCCGCCTTGCGCACCGCCTCCTGCAAGGAAACGGCGCCGGCGGTGCCGCGCACCCGCACCACCCGGGCACGCTCGCTGGCCAGGTTCACCTCGGCGGACAGCACCCCCGGTACCCCGGCCAGGGCGCGCTGCACCCGCCCGGCGCAACTGCCGCAGGTCATGCCGGCAATGGCGAAGTCCAGCGTGTCGCGCGCCAGCCCGAAGCCGGCCCGCTCCACCGCCGCCGCCAGCGCCCGCGGATCGGCGGCGCCGGTGACATGCGCCCGCTCGGTGGCGAGATTCACCGTGGCGCCGGCCACGCCCGGCACCTGTTTCAGCGCCCGTTCCACCCGGCCGGCGCAGGAGGCGCAGGTCATGCCGGTGACGGCGACGTCAAATGCGGGAACATCGAGGCGGGGGGACGGTTCAGGGAGATCGGGCATGGCTGGAAGAGGAGGGGTGCCGAAAGCTATGGTCAAGGGGCATGTGGTGGCGGCATACCATCGCTCGCGTATTCCTCGCATGGCGAGCCATCCGGCCGATGCTCTCACTCGACAGGCTGTATTTCGACCTGCCGCTGATTCGCCCTGGCTCCTGGCGCGCCTATCTGCTGGCCGTGCTGGCCGTGGCCGTGGCGACCCTGCTGCGGGTGGTGCTCGCACCCTGGCTGGTGGGCATGCAGTTCATCACCCTGTTTCCGGCGATCATTGCGGTCACGTTGCTGTGCGGGGTCAGGGTTGGGTTGTTCGCCGCCGTGCTGGCGGCGCTGGCGCGCTGGTGGTTCGTGACGGAGCCGCCGATCGCCTTCCCGTTCGACCGGCCCGGCAACGTCCTCACCGTGCTGCTGGCGGCCGGCGTCGGCATGGCCGGCGTGCTGATCGTCGGGGCGCTGCGCACCGCCCTGCTGCGGCTGCGGCGTGCCCACGCCAGCCTTTCCGCGGTGATCGAGGCCTATCCCGACGCCTTGCTGCTGCTGGACCCGGCTCACCGCATCGTCCGTGCCAACGCCATGGCGTTGGCCATGTTCGGCCACCCCGCCGAGGAGCTGATCGGCGCCCCGGTCGATCTGCTGGTGCCGGAGGCGCTGCGGGAGCGCCACGTCGCGCATTGTGAAAAGTTCCACATGGAAACCGACATGTGCGCCATGGCCGCCGGGCTGGAGCCGATGGGCCGGCGCCGGGATGGCTCGGTTTTTCCGGTCAATATCCGCATCGGGCGCATCACCGAGGCCGGGCCGGCGCTGCTGGTGGTGATCCTGCGCGACCTGACCGGGGAAAAGGCGGCCGCCGTGGCGCTGGCCGAAAGCCGCCGCCAACAGGCGCTGCTGGCCGAACGCGAACGCCGCGCCTTGGTGTTGCGGCGCTGGGCGGACACCTTTGAAAAGGCGAGCTTCGGCATCGCCATTTCCGACGCCAGCAGCCCCGCCACCATTGATGTCGTCAATCCCGCCTTCGCGGCGATGCTGGGCATGACACCGGCGGAGCTGCACGGCCGGCCGGCCCGCAGCCTCTATGACGAAAGCGAGCTGGGGCGCATCCCCGCCCTGATTGCCGCGGCCGACCGCGACGGCCGGGTCAGCTACGAATGCCTGCTCCGGCGCGGTGACGGCTCGACCTTGCCGGCTCAGTTCGACGTGACCAGCGTGCGCGGCGCCGGCGGACAAATCGAGTATCGCATCGCCTCGGTGCTCGACATCACCCTGCGCCGGCGCACCGAGGAGGCGCTGCGCCAGGCGCACAAAATGGAGGCGATCGGCACCGTCGCCGGCGGCATGGCGCACGATTTCAACAACCTGCTCGGCACCATCCTCGGCAACCTGGAGCTGACCATGCCGCTGCTGGCGGACGGCTCGCCGGCGCTGGCGCATATCGAGGCGGCACTGGAGGCCGGGCTGCGCGGCACCGAGCTGAACCATCGCCTGCTCGCGTTCGCCCGGCGCCAGCAATTGCGGCCGGTGCGGGTGCAGGTCAACGATCTGGTCGCCGGCATGGCGGGCCTGTTGCGGCGGGCGCTGGGCGAGCGGATCGTGCTGCTGCTGCGGCCGGCGCCGGGGCTGCGGCCGGTGGTGGCCGATACCGCCCAGCTGGAAGCCGCCCTGTTGAACCTGGCCACCAATGCCCGCGACGCCATGCCGCAGGGCGGCACCGTCAGCATCGTCACCGCCAACCGGACGCTGGACGCGGCGGCGGCGGCGCGGCACGGCGATCTGGCGGTCGGCGATTATGTGGCCATCGAGATGACCGACACCGGCACCGGCATGACCCCGGACGTGGCGGCGCGCATTTTCGACCCGTTCTTCACCACCAAGCCGGAAGGCAAGGGAACCGGCCTCGGGCTCAGCATGGTATTCGGCTTCGCGCAGCAATCCGGCGGTCACGTCGGCGTGGACAGCACGTCCGGTGGCGGCACCACGGTGCGGCTGCTGCTGCCGGCCGCCCCCGGCCCGCCGCCGCCGGTGCCGGCCGCCCCGCCGGAGTCCGGGCAAGCGGCAGCCGGGCACGGCGAGAGCGTGCTGGTGGTGGAGGACAACACCGCCCTGCGCCGGGTGGTGGCCCGCCAGCTCGCCGGTCTCGGCTATGTGGTGCGGGAAGCCGACAGCGTCGCCACGGCGCTGGCCGCGCTGGCCGAGGCGCCGGTGCGGCTGGTGTTCAGCGACGTGATGATGCCCGGCCCGATGGACGGGTTCGAATTGGCGCAGGTGGTGGCGGCCCGCTGGCCGGGCACGGCGGTGCTGCTGACCTCGGGCTTCGCCCAGAGCCGCTCCCGGGCGGGCCAGCCAACGGTGCCGCTGCTGGCCAAGCCGTTCCGCCGCACCGACCTCGCCGAGGCGGTGCGGCGGGCGCTGGATGCACAATACAAGGTCGGCGGGGAGGTGAAGCGATGAGCGGCGCCCTGTTTCTGTTCCTTGCCGGTTGCCTCGCCGGCGCCATGAACGCGGTTGCCGGCGGCGGGTCGTTCGTCAGTTTCCCGGCCCTGGTGGCCGCCGGGGTTCCCGCGGTGGCCGCCAACGCCTCCTCCACCGTGGCGCTGGTGCCGGGCACGCTGGCCAGTGCCTGGGCCTACACCACCGGGCCGCATCGGATGGACGTGATGGGGTTCGGCGGGCTGCGGTTCCGCGACCTGCTGGCGGCGAGCGTCGCCGGCGGGCTTTGCGGCGCCATGCTGCTGCTGTCCACCCCCGCCGCCACCTTCGACGCCGTCATTCCCTGGCTGCTGCTGGTGGCCACGATCGTGTTCGCCTTCGGGCGCCGCATCGGCGCGGCGCTGCGGGCGCGCTGGCGGCTGGGGCGCGGCGCGGCGCTGACGGTGCAGTTCGTGCTGGGGGTGTATGGCGGGTATTTCGGCGGCGCGGTGGGGCTGATGATGATGGCCGCCTGGATGCTGCTGGACGCGGTCGATCTCAAGGCCATGAATCCGGCGCGCACGCTGGTGGTCTCGGCCATGAACATCGTGGCCGTGCTGTGCTTCGTGGCGGCGGGGAAGGTGTGGTGGGGGCAGGCGCTGTGCGTTCTCGCCGGCGCGCTGGCCGGCGGCTATGGGGGCGCGCGCATCGGCCAGCGCCTGCCGCCGCTGGTGGTGCGCGCGCTGGTGACGCTGCTGACGGTGGGCATGACCGTGGTGTTCTTCGTGCGGGCCTATGGATGATGTTCAGGCCGGCGCACTGTGCAGCGCCGCCACTTCCCGCACCTTGCGCGCCATCGAGGCGATGCCGTTGCCGCGGTTGGTGGACAGCGCCTCCAGCAACCCCAGCTCCTTCAGGAACACCGGGTCGGTGGCGGCGATTTCGGCCGGCGTGCGGCCGGAATACACCCGCAGCAGCATGGCGATGAGGCCGGACACGATCGCCGCGTCCGACACCCCGGCATAGTACAGCCGCCCGTCGCGCAGCACCGCCTCCATCCACACCCGGCTCTGGCAGCCGGGCACGCGGTGGGCATCGTCGGCCCAGGCGTCGGGGAAGGGCGGCAGCTTGCGGCCAAGCTCGATGATGTAGCGGTAGCGGTCCTCCCAGTCGTCGAACACCGACAGGTCATCGGCGATGGCGGCGATGGCCTCGGCGGCGGTCGGATCCTCGGGGAGGAGGAAGGGGTCTCCAGCGGGTTCGGAAGCGTCCATGTTCCCGATGTGAGCGGCGGCGGCGGCGACGTCAACCCCGCGCATCGGCGGTGAGCGGCATGGCGCGGGCAACCACGCCGCAACAAAACCTTCACGGTCCGGCGGCTGTTCAGCCGCTTCCCGGCTTGCGAGAGGAGCGCATCGTTAACACCTGGGAAACAACACGATGCGCGATCTTATTTTCTCACAGCTTTCCGGCGTGCGGTCACGCCGGGTTCTGCTGGCCTCGGCCGGCATGCTGGCGCTGGCCAGCACCGGCGCGCAGGCGCAGCTGGTCGGCGGCGACCTGATCGTCAGCAGCTCGACCTTCACGTTCAATGTCGGCCAGGCGGCGGCGCTGGCGGCGGGCCAGAACTTTTCGGTCGGCGGGGTGGTCATCGGCAAGGCGATCGCCGGCGACGGCAATCTCGGCGTGTTCACCAACTCCTCGGTCGATGGCAATTTCGGCATCACCTCGGCGCTGACGCTCACCTCGCAGAACCTCGCCACCCATGCGACCGACGGCACGCTCCGGCTGAATACGAACCAGATCGTCACCAGCTTTTCGTCCAAGTCGGAAGGCTCGCTGTATCTGAGCCAGGACGGCAAGGCGGTCACCATCGTCGGCTACGACGTGACCGGCACCAACGCGGTCGGCGCGCTGGACGTGTCGAATTCCAGCACCACCGCGAACACGGTCGCGGCCGGGGTGACCGCCGGCAACTCGCCGATCACCGACAACCGCGTCATCGCCCAGATCGGCCTGAACGCCAGCAGCGGCGCCACCAGTTCGGTGAAGACGACGACGTTCAACGCCTATAGCGGCAACAATGGCCGTGGCGCGATCCTGTACAACGGCACCTATTACGCGGTCGGCAACGGCAATCTCGGCAACACCGGCGTCGAGGCGATCACGCCCGGCAGCAATGCCGGCACCACGGTGACGTCGCCGGCGAATTCAACGCAGATCGGCGCCTACAACATCACCCAGAACGGCTACAAAGCGGACAAAGTGCTCAAGGACAGCAATTTCCGCGGCGAGACGATCTATAACGGCACGCTGTATGTCACCAAGGGCAGCGGCAGCAACGGCATCGACACGGTCTATCAGGTCGGCGCGACCGGGGCGCTGAAGAATGGCGGCACCCTGGCCGCCAATGCCCCGATCACCATCCTGCCGGGTTTCTCCACCTCGCTCGCCAAGACCCAGGCCGACTTCACCCCGTTCGGTCTGTGGTTCGCCAACAGCAAAACCCTGTATGTGGCCGACGAAGGCACCGGCACCGCGGTCGATCTGGCCCAGCATTCCGGCCTGGAGAAGTGGAGCCTGGTGGGCAACAGCTGGGTGCTCGACTACACCTTGCGCGCCGGCCTAGTGGGCACCACCCAGAGCTATACCGCTCCGGGCTTCACCGGCACCGTCACCGAGAACGGCCTGCGCGACATCACCGGCCGGGTGAACGCGGACGGCACCGTGACGATCTGGGGGGTCACCGCGACCACCGACAACATCGCCAACATGGACAATGGGGCGGACCCGAACGAGATCGTCTCGATCACCGACAAGCTCGGGGCGCTGACCTTGCCGGGCAGCGAGCAGTTCAGCGTGACCGACGGGCCGGTTCTCGGCACGGTCTATCGCGGTGCGGTGCTGACCTCGCCGGTGCCGGAACCTGCGAGCCTTGCATTGATCGGCGCCGGCCTCGCCGGGCTGGGCCTGGTGCGCCGCCGCCGCCAGGGCTGAGGCCAAGGGGGCGGGGGCTGTTACGCCCCCGCCCCGTGCCGTCAGATTCCCTCGCCGGCGCCGGCGTCCAGCTTCGCCTCGATCGCGTCCCACACCTGGCCGGCCAGATCGGTGCCGTCGAAGCGGTCGATCTCCTGGATGCCGGTGGGCGAGGTGACGTTGATCTCGGTCAGGAAGTCGCCGATCACGTCGATGCCGACGAACAGCAGCCCCTGGCGCTTCAGGGTGGGGCCGATGCGCGAGCAGATATGGCGGTCGCGGGCGGTCAGTGACGTCTTTTCCGCCCGCCCGCCCACATGCATGTTGCTGCGCGCCTCGCCGGCCGCCGGCACCCGGTTGATCGCGCCCACCGGCTCGCCGTCGATCAGGATGATGCGCTTGTCGCCCTGAATGACCGCCGGCTCGTAGCGCTGCACCATCAGCGGCTCACGCGAGCGGGCGAAGTGCATCTCGACCAATGCGTTCAGGTTGGGGTCGCCGTGGCGGATCAGGAACACGCCCGAGCCGCCGTTGCCGAACAGCGGCTTGACCACGATGTCCTTGTGGGTGGCGCGGAAGCCGCGGATGGCATCCGGGTCCCAGGTGACCATGGTGGGCGGCATCAGGTCGGGGAAATGCGTCACCAGCAGCTTCTCCGGCGCGTTGCGCACGGACACCGGATTGTTCACCACCAGCGTGCGCCTGCCCTGGGCGTGGGCGTCGTCGCTGCGGTGGATGTGCTCCAGCAGGTGGGTGGCGGTGATGTAGGCCATGTCGAAGGGCGGGTCCTGGCGCATCAGCACCACGTCCATCGTGCCGAGATCGAGCAGCGACGGATCGCCGAAGCGGTAATGGTCGTTGCGCACGCGCTGGACGGTGACCGGGCGGGCACGCGCATACAGCCGCAACTCCCGGTGGGAATCCTGCTTCAGCACGCCCTCGCACAGGGTGAGCGATTTCACTTCATAGTGCCAGAGCACGTGGCCGCGCTCCTGGGCGGCGAGCATCAGGGCAAAGGAGGAGTCACCATCGATGTTGATGGTTTCGATCGGGTCCATCTGGACCGCGACGTTCAGCGTGCGCGCCAACCCTGCCTCCTTCGGCCGTTCGGTGGCCACCGTCTATCCGCCGGGCCGGGCGGGGGCAAGGCGCCGTGCCCGCAGGGCAATCGCAATTGAATTCCTTTGCCAGGCCCGCCCTCCAGCCCGGCAAAAAACCCAAACGAATAAAAGTTTTTTGGTTCTTTTTTTCAAAAAAGAACAAGGCTTAAGGCTTCTTTTTGAAAAAAGAAGCAAAAACTTTTATTCTTTTGGCCCTTTTGGTGGCAAGATCTGGCCGGCAGGATGTCAGGCATTCCTGATGCGATTGCCCTGGCGCCGCGCCCGGCTCAGTCCTCGCCGGCGGCCGCGTCCGGCACATACAGCGATGACCCCTGCTCGCGGAAACTGGCGCTCATCTGCTCCAGCCCCGCCAGCCGTTCGGCATCGGCGCGGATGTCCTGGGTGATCTTCATGGCGCAGAATTTCGGCCCGCACATGCTGCAGAAATGCGCCACTTTATGGGCTTCCTTGGGCATGGTTTCGTCGTGGAAGCGCCGCGCCGTGTCGGGGTCGAGGCCGAGGTTGAACTGGTCCTCCCAGCGGAATTCGAAGCGCGCCCGGCTGATCGCGTCGTCGCGCAGCCGGGCCGCCGGATGGCCCTTGGCCAGATCGGCGGCGTGGGCGGCGATGCGATATGTGATCACGCCGGTCTTCACGTCGTCGCGGTCGGGCAGGCCCAGATGCTCCTTGGGGGTGACGTAGCAGAGCATCGCCGTGCCGAACCAGCCGATCATGGCCGCGCCGATGGCCGAGGTGATATGGTCGTAGCCCGGGGCGATGTCGGTCACCAGCGGCCCGAGCGTGTAGAACGGCGCCTCGCCGCATTCGCGCAGCTGCTTGTCCATGTTGATCTTGATCTTGTGCATCGGCACATGGCCGGGGCCTTCGATCATCACCTGACAGCCCTTGGCCCAGGCGACCTTGGTGAGTTCCCCCAGTGTTTCCAGCTCGGCGAACTGGGCGCGGTCGTTGGCGTCGGCGTTGCTGCCGGGGCGCAAACCGTCGCCAAGAGAGAACGACACGTCGTATTTGCGCATGATGTCGCAGATGTCGCCGAAACGCTCGTACAGGAAGCTCTCGCGGTGGTGGGCCAGGCACCAGCGCGCCATGATGGAGCCGCCGCGGCTGACGATGCCGGTGACCCGTTGGGCGGTCAGCGGCACATAGGCCAGCCGCACCCCGGCATGGATGGTGAAATAGTCCACCCCCTGCTCGGCCTGCTCGATGAGGGTGTCCTTGAACACCTCCCAGTCCAGCTTGTCGGGGTCGCCGCCGACCTTCTCCAGCGCCTGGTAGATCGGCACGGTGCCGATCGGCACCGGCGAGTTGCGCATGATCCAGGAGCGGATGTTGTGGATGTTCCGCCCGGTGGACAGGTCCATGACCGTGTCGGCCCCCCAGCGGATCGCCCAGACCAGCTTTTCCACCTCGTCGGCGGCCGAGGAGGTGACCGCCGAGTTGCCGATATTGGCGTTGATCTTGACCAGAAAATTGCGGCCGATGATGACCGGCTCCAGTTCCGGGTGGTTGATGTTGGCCGGGATGATGGCGCGGCCGAGGGCCACTTCGGCGCGGACGAATTCGGGGGTGATGAAGGGCGGGATGGCGGCGCCGAAATCCTCGCCATCGGCGCGCAACGCCGCCGCGCCCTCGGCCATCGCCGCCCGGCCGAGATTTTCGCGGTGGGCGATGTAGATCATTTCCTCGGTGACGATGCCGGCGCGGGCGAATTCCAGCTGGGTGACTGGCCGGCCGGCGATGCCGGCGAGCACCCGGCGCGGGGCCGGACAGCCGGGCACCAGCTTGTCGTCGCCGATATGGCCGTTGTCCTCCGGCTTCACCGCGCGGGGGGCGATCGGGACGAAGCCGCGCCGCTCGATCCAGGGGGTGCGCAGCGGCACCAGCCCGGATTCCAGGTCGATGCGCGCGGCCGGGTCGGTGAACGGGCCGGAGGTGTCGTAGATGCGGAAGGGCGGCTCGTTGGCGGTGGGGTGCAGGTCGATTTCGCGGAATGGCACGCGGATGTCGGGGCGGCCTTCCGGGCTGGAATGGACCTTGCGGCTGCCGATGACGGGGCCGGTGGTGACGGCGGCGGGCTTCTGCTGGACGGTCACGGGCTTACTCCCCCCTCAAGCTGTGGGTGTCCGGGCGAAGGAGGGGTGGCACGCGGTTTCCCGTCCCTACGCCGGTGCAACCCGGATCAGGTTCAAAGGGTCCCCGCGCGGCCGTGCTCCAAAAGGAGCAGCTTGCCATGGCGGTATCTCAGCCCCCTGCCGGGGCGCCCCTCGGAGGGGATGACAGTGTGGCGGGGTGGGGCGGCTGTCAACTGGGGGGCGGGCGGTGTTTCGCGGGCCAATCGGGTGAAGGAAGATAAGGCCAGGGCGCCGCCCTGGACCCGCAAGGGGCCGAGAGGCCCCTTGACCCCATTACTTAACAGGCCGCGGAAAAAGCCCTCTGGCGCCGGGATGGACACAATATATGGTATGTCCATCGGCTTTCTTGGCCTCATATGATGTGCATCCTCAGCCGGAAGCCGAGTTTTTCCGCGGCCTGTTAAGGGTTCCAAGGGGCTGTGCCCCTTGGTGGGTCCAGGGCGAAGCCCTGGTGAGGTGCGGGGCAACGCCCCGCGCGGGGCGGCGCGCAGCGTCCTTGACCAGCCTGAGCACGCCCGCCCGCTCCGTCAGCAGGCGGGCCGATCACCTCTCGCCGGTCGCTCCACGAACGACACCGCCAAATCCGTAGACGGAACGAAAATAATGGTTGCTACAGCTTGCTGGCACTTTCCCCGGCGCCGGGAATGAGCCACCGGAACCGGGTGAGGTGTCGCGGTGCACGAGGCGGGAAACGCTTCGCTTTTTCGCGGATTGCTATTTGTTGAAATCTTCAAGTTCCTCGGGAACGCGCGAGTACAACGGATCTTGCCGCCGCACGGCCTGGGCGATGAGGCAATGCCTTTGGTTTGCTTCATGCCCCCATTGATCCCCCTCCCACTCAACCTCGAGAAATGAACATTCAACCCACTGGCGGAAGCAATCACGCGTAGGTACCCACCAATTGGTGTTGTCGCCGCAAAACTGATCCCGGTAATAAAAGTTGGCAAAGCAACCGGGTTGGTCCAGGATTGCGCCCTCCGCGAGCATGCGGCCTCCGTTGTTCAGAGCGCGGCGGAGGACCGTAAAGGAGCGCACGGGGTCTTTAAGGTGGTAGAAGATCCCCATATAGAGTATTACATCGAAACGCTTTCGAAGCGATCCAATATCATACACCGACAAATTCGGAAAGTAGCGCGCTCGTGAGCCACGAAGGGCAGCCGCCACTTCAAACGTTCTATGTTCATTAAAATCCCGCTGGCTAACCAAGTCGGTTGCGACGACTTCAATAGCGCCGCGCGCTTCCGCTTCAAAGCTCCACTGCCCGTCCCAACACCCGATATCGAGGACTCGCTTTCCGCGAAAATCCAATGCGTCGAAAGCTCGCGATATCTCCGGGTTTCCCCGTCCCCACAGCCCCGGCGAAAACTCCCCGTTTCCAAGGTCTATCGTGTGAACCCATTTATATGAACGGGCCAGGTCCAAAAGTTCTGGACGACCTAATTTGGAAAACGGATTGGTACTTTCGCCGTCTAATTTTTCATGAGTTAATCGAGCATTTTCTCTGGAATGCGAGGTCGTCACTTCATGGAGTGGACTTTCAATCCCGCCGCGGCGCCGGCGGAAGACGTTCGCAAATTTCATTGGCGAAGCTCCTCAGCTTGGTTGACGCGCAGATTCGGCGTCACATTACAAACGATTATCATCGTGGCATCAAACAGCCATGTTGTCACTAGGCAACGGGCTGTGCACGCTTCTGCTGGACGGTCACGGGCGTACTCCCCCTCATGCGCTGTGGGTGTCCGGGCGGAGGAGGGGTGGCACGCGGTTTCCCGTCCCTACGCCGGTGCGACCCGGATCAGGTTCAAAGGGTCCCCGCGCGGCCGTGCTCCACAGGAGCAGCTTGCCATGGCGGTATCTCAGCCCCCTGTCGGGGCGCCCCTCGGAGGGGATGACAGTGTGGCGGGGTGGGGCGGCTGTCAACTGGGGGCGGGCGGCGTTTCGCGGGCTGAATGTCGGCAAAGGGTGGGGAACGGCGGTTGGGAGGGTGGGACGGATAAGCGGAGTGTCATCCGCCGTCGCAACCGGCGCTTTCCTCGGCGTTCGCAACGAGCTGCCGGGAGCGGCGGCGCGGCGGTGACACCCTTCGGCTGGCCGCCGCCGAACGTGGAGGTTCTCGGCGAATGCCTCATGCGGCCGAGGCTGGTTCCGCCTCCGCGTCACTCGGCGCATCGGGTGCTGGCGGTTCGTTCACGCCTTGTAGCCGTGCGACCGCCAGCAGCAGTTGTATGGCGGACTCGGGGGTCAACTTGCCACCGTCGAATTTGCCGCTGGTTTTCAGCACCTCAACAATGGCCGTGTCGGTGGGAGACAGGATACTGGCGCACATGCTCCATTGGGCGAAGCGACGCCCCGATATCGGCCCGGCGACGATGACACGCAAAGCCGCGTGATTGGGGTCTTGGCTGACCCGCCGCATGATCGCATCGACGTCGATGCGCCGCCCCTCAAGCACCTGAACGAAAGTGTTGTCGCAAGCCAGCAGGGCGCCGGTGATATTCAGCCGGCGATTGTTTTCGATGGCTACGCCCAGAATTTTGCTCACGAGGTCAGACTGGGTGATGCGGCTGTCTCTGATTACCTGCCGGCTGACATACACCACTTGGTGCAAATCGTGGGCACTCGATATCATTCTGCCTGTTGTCAATGCCGCCGTCCTCACATTATCCTTGTGACCTCTTGGTGGAGAGGATAGCTGGCGATTATCGCCGATGCTAGCATATAATTTGTTAAGACAAGCCCTTTCAACGGGCGCGCAGCAAGGTGTCAGGATTCCGCAATCCCTTCGCCGTTTGCTCAATGGTTCGGCTCCCGCGGGCAGCCCAGCGTACCCCCCAGGGTTCAGACGGTCTCCTTCGAGCGCGGCCCCGCCTGCGTAGTTTCCGACCCTGCCGGAAAAGGCGTGGCCCTGGGTAGCATCGCCCCGCTGCTGATGGATCCAGTGTTGGCCGGCCATCGCCGACAAAACGTCGACGTCACAAAGCGAGATCGGCAAGGACCCCGAAAAATGGACACGACGGGTGCAACGCGCGACGCCGAACACCCCGCCGCGATCGAGCCGGCACCGGCGGTGGACCAGTTCACCCTGAACGCCGGTGAGGTGCGTCTGATCGACGCCTATTGGCGCGCGGCCAACTACCTGTCGGTCGGCCAGATCTATCTGTATGACAACCCGCTGCTGCGGGAACCGCTGACGCTGGCGCACGTGAAGCCGCTGGTGGTGGGGCACTGGGGCACGACGCCGGGCCAGAACTTCATTTATGCACACCTGAACCGCGTCATAAAGCGATGCGATCTCGATATGTTCTACATCGCCGGGCCCGGGCATGGCGGCCCGGCGCTGGTGGCCAACACCTACCTCGAAGGCAGCTATACCGAGATCTACCCGAACATTAGCCAGGACGAGGCCGGGCTGAAGAAGCTGTTCACGCAGTTCTCGTTCCCGGGCGGCATCTCCAGCCACGTGGCGCCCACGACGCCGGGCTCGATCCACGAAGGCGGCGAGCTTGGCTATTCGCTCAGCCACGCGTTCGGCGCCGCGTTCGACAACCCTGGCCTGATCGTCGCTTGCGTCATCGGCGACGGCGAGGCGGAAACCGGGCCGCTGGCCACCGCCTGGCAGTCCAACAAGCTGCTCAACCCCGTCACCGACGGCGCCGTCCTGCCCATCCTGCATCTCAACGGCTTCAAGATCAGCAACCCCACCGTGCTGGCCCGAATCGAGCATGACGAACTCGACCAGTTCATCCGCGGGTGCGGCTGGATCCCCTATTTCGTCGAGGGCGACGATCCGGCAACGATGCACCGCCTGATGGCCGCCACGCTCGACCGGGTGGTGGAAACCATTAACACCATTCAGCAGAACGCCCGCTCGGGCCGGGATGCCAGCCGCCCGCGCTGGCCGATGATCGTGCTGCGGTCACCGAAGGGCTGGACCGGGCCGAAGCTGGTGGATGGGCTCAAAGTCGAGGGTACGTTCCGGGCGCATCAGGTGCCGCTGCTCGTGGACGCCGCGCACCCCGGGCACGTCGCCCAGCTCGCGAGCTGGATGCGCAGCTACCGGGCCGAGGAGCTGTTCGACGAGACGGGGCGGCTGGTCGCGGAACTGGCCGAACTGGCGCCCAAGGGTGACCGCCGGATGGGCGCCAATCCGCACGCCAACGGCGGTGCGCTGCTTCGCGACCTGGTCATGCCTGACTTCCAGACCTACGCGGTCGACGTCCAGTCGCCGGGCGCGGTCACGGCGCAGGACACCATGGTGCTGGGGACGTTCCTGCGCGACGTGTCGGCCTTGAATGCGAAGCCGCGCAACTTCCGCATCTTCGGACCGGATGAAACCCTGTCCAACCTGCTGGGCGCCGTGTTCGCGGTGACCCCCCGCCAGTGGGATGCCCGCACGGTGGATGATGACGAGTTCCTCGCACCTGTCGGCGGCGTGCTCGACTCGATGCTGAGCGAGCATCAGTGCGAAGGCTGGCTGGAAGGCTACCTGCTGACCGGGCGGCACGGGCTGTTCAACAGCTACGAGGCCTTCATCCGCATCGTCGATTCCATGTTCAGCCAGCATGCGAAGTGGCTGAAGGTGACGTCCGAGTTGCCGTGGCGCCGCAAGATCTCCTCGCTCAACTACCTGCTCGCCTCGCATGTCTGGCAGCAGGACCATAACGGCTTCACCCACCAGGATCCCGGCTTCCTGGACCACGTCATCAACAAGAAGGCCGACATCGTTCGGGTGTATCTGCCCCCGGATGCCAACTGCCTGCTCTCAGTGTTCGACCACTGCCTTCGCAGCCGCCACTACGTCAACGTGGTCGTGGCCGGAAAGCACGCCCTGCCGCAATGGCTCACCATGGAGGCGGCCGTGATACATTGCACGCAGGGCCTCGGCATCTGGCAATGGGCCAGCAACGACCAGGACGGCGAGCCTGACGTCGTGATGGCCTGCTGCGGCGACACGCCGACGCTGGAGATTCTGGCCGCCGTTTCGATCCTGCGTGCACACCTGCCGGCGCTAAAGATGCGCGTGATCAACGTCGTTGACCTCATGCGGCTACAGCCCCGCTCAGAACACCCGCACGGGCTGAGCGAAACGGACTACGACCAGCTCTTCACGACGGACAAGCCCATCGTGTTCGGCTTCCACGGCTATCCCTGGCTGGTGCATCGGCTGACCTACCGCCGGACCAACCATAACCTGCACGTCCGCGGCTACAAGGAGGAAGGCACGATCACGACGGCGTTCGACATCCGCGTTCAGAACGAGCTGGACCGGTTCCACCTCGTTCAGGACGTAGTCGACCGCGTGCCGGGCCTCGGAAGCCAGGGCATCTATTTGAAGCAGTTGATGCGCGACAAGCTGATCGAGCACAAGCACTACATCGACAAGCACGGGGAAGACCTGGCCGAGATTCGCGACTGGACATGGGGAGCGGCCCCGTGATCCCGGAGGAAACCCTCGCGGCCACCGCGCAGGCCCTTGTCGCGCGCGGCAAGGGCCTGCTCGCGATGGATGAGAGCACACCGACCTGTAACAAACGGTTCGCCGCGACAGGAATACCGCAGACCGAGGCAGCGAGGCGCGCCTGGCGGGAACTGCTCGTCACGGCGCCGGACCTCGGCGCGTCCGTCAGCGGCGCCATTTTGTTCGACGAAACGATCCGGCAGAGCGATCGGCACGGCACCCGGTTCGTCGACCTGCTCACCGCTGTCGGCGTGATCCCCGGGATCAAGGTCGACCTGGGGGCCAAGGATCTGGCGCTGCATCCGGGCGAGAAGGTCACCGAGGGCCTGGACGGGTTGCGCGACAGGCTGCGCGAATACAGGCTGATGGGGGCCCGCTTCGCCAAGTGGCGCGCGGTTATCAGCATCGGCGACGGCCTGCCCGGCCCGGCTTGCATCGGCGCGAACGCGCAGGCGCTGGCCCGTTACGCCGCGCTGTGCCAGGAGGCCGGCTTGGTCCCGATCGTCGAGCCCGAGGTGCTGATGGACGGGGGCCATACGATGCGGCGGTGCGGCGAGGTGACGCACACCGTGCTGCGCGCCGTGTTCGACGCCCTGGACGCGCAGGGGGTCGTGCTCGAGGCCATGGTCCTGAAGCCCAACATGGTCCTGCCGGGCCTGGTCTGTCCGGAGGAGGCGCCGGCCGATGTGGTGGCGCAGGCGACGCTCGCCGGTCTGCAGCGAACGGTGCCGGCGGCCGTCGCCGGCATCGCGTTCCTGTCGGGCGGGCAGTCCGCCGAGTTGGCGTCCGCGCGGCTGAACGCCATGAATCTGGAACACGAAACGCCCGCCGGTCGATCGCCCTGGCCGCTGGTGTTCTCGTTCGGCCGAGCACTCCAGCAGCCCGCTTTGCAGATATGGCGCGGCCAGGAGGCGAACGTCTTGGCGGCACAGCGCGCCCTGATCCACCGGGCGAACTGCAACGGCGCTGCGGTTCGGGGCTTGTACAAGCCATCGATGGAACACAAACCGGCTTTGCGGCTGGCGTCATAGCCCGCATGGAACCGGCGCCGCCGCGACTGTACCTCATCCGCCACGGTGGAACCGAGTGGTCGCTTTCCGGGCAGCACACGGGCCGCACCGACCTGGCGCTGAGCACACGCGGCCAGGACGAGGCCCGCGCCCTCGAACCGGTTCTGCGGGCCATTCAATTCCATCACGTTCTTACCAGCCCGGCACGTCGCGCCCAGGAGACATGCGCGCTGGCCGGCCTCGGCGGATCAGCCGAGATCGAGCCCGACTTGGCGGAATGGGACTACGGCGAATACGAGGGCCGCACGTCCCGCGATATCCGCCAGGAACGGCCCGGTTGGAACGTCTTCCGGGATGGCTGTCCCGGCGGCGAGTCGGTCGACGCGGTTTCCCGGCGGGCCGACCGGCTGATCACGCGTGGCGCGGCATTGAGTGGCAACGTCGCGCTGTTTTCCAGCGGCCAGTTCGGTTGCAGCCTGGCTGCGCGCTGGATCGGCTTACCCGTTATCCAGGCGCAGCATCTGATGTTGGGCACGGCGTCCATCGGCGTTCTCGCCTACAACCCCGACCACCCCGGCTTGCGGGTCATCGCGCGCTGGAACCAAACCCGCGACTGATCCGCTTCGTTAAGGTCGGTCCGCGCCGCGATCAGGCAACATCGACGGCTGCGACTGCCGGCGCGTCGGCCACCCGGCCCGTGTGTCTGAGCGGGATGGTGTGCTGACATAAGCCTATGCGAAAGTCCTGTTCGGAATCTGGGTGCCGAAGTGGGCGAAGGGCGCCCTCGGCGACGGCCTGCGGCAGGTCGAAGGCGTGGTGGCGGACGCGCCGGGCCAAGCGATGCCGGAAGCCGCCAGGCGTCGTAGGGTAAGCATGTGGTCAGGACGCAGGAATGGGAGCAGCGCGTGAGGCGACGACAAATGCTGCGCCTCGGTGCGCTTGCCGCCGCGGCGGCAAGCCGGCCATGCGATGCACCAGCAGCCGGGCCGGCCGGGATCCACTGGACGCTGGAGGCGGGGCCGAATCGCTACGGGATTGCGCTCGACGATACGAGTCTGGCCTGCGAGAGCCTTGGTCCAGGCGAGGCCACCGGGATCATCCGCGCGCCGCCAGCCGAGCCCTGGCAGTTTGCTCTCGCGGCGGTCGGCCCGCAGCGCCGCGCGGTTTCGTGGCGCGCCGTCAGCGCGGAACAGTCCGAGCCCTCTTCGCTGTCGCTCGTCTTGCAGGCCAACGACGCGCCGCTGAGTGCAGAGGTGCTGTTCCAGGTCGATGCGGCAAGCCTGATGCTGTGTCGCCGGACCCTGCTCCGCCACGATGGCGAAGGGCCGCCAGTCGAAATCCGCGACAGTGTCGCCGGCCTGTTCACGGTGCACGCACCGATAACGCGGATCCATACTCTCGAAGGAAGCTGGGCGGAGGAGACGCAGGTCCAGCATATCGAGCCGGGTGAGGGTCCGATTGCCCTGGAGAGCCGTTCGGGCAAGACCGGCTTTGGCCCGCAGCCCTGGCTTGCCCTGCAGGCCGGCGACGCGACCTGCGTCTGCCAGTTGTTTTGTTCCGGCAACTGGCAAATGCATGTGCTGCCCGGCGAGGGGGGAATCACGATCGTCGGCGGGTACAACTGGTGGCGGTTCCGTCACGTCCTGGGACCGGGCGACTCGCTTCCATTGCCGACCATGCTATTCGGACGCACTGACGGAGATCTGAACCGGGCGACCCAGGCGCTGCACGACTGGCGCCGAGCGCACCGCCCCGATCCGGATCGTACCATTCCAGTGCAATTCAACAGCTGGTATCCGTATTTCGGCGAGCCCAGCGCGGCAAAGATGCTGGCGCTGGTGCCGCAGGCGAAGCGTCTGGGCTGCGAGGTCTTCGTCGTCGATGCCGGCTGGCACCGCACCGACGAGGACGATTCCGAGGCCGACTGGACCCAGCGCACCGGCGACTGGCACACCAGCCGGCGGCGCTTTCCGAACGGGCTGGCCGAGATTTCCGCCGCCTGCCGTGAGCAAGGCCTGCGCTTCGGGCTCTGGTTCGAGCCCGAGGTGATCGGCCAGCTTTCTTCGGTTCGCCGCGCGCATCCTGAATGGCTGCACCATCCCGGCGGCCACGCGCCGCCGGACGACGAGCGAGCGGTGCTGAACCTCGGCGTGCCAGCGGCGCGCGCGTTTGTCCGGGAGCGCGTCTCGCGTATACTGGCCGCAGTGAGCGTTGGCTGGATGAAATGGGACTTCAACAGCGCCCTCGAAAGCGGTGGCTGGGCCCGCGGCCTGCCACCCGCGCTCACGCGGCAGGACCCACTGGTCGCGCACTACGAGGGTCTTTACGACCTGCAGGACGCCATCCGGCGGGATTTCCCCGACCTTGTGCTGGAGATGTGCGCCAGCGGCGGCGGGCGGATGGACGGCGAGATCATGTCGCACGCGCACGTCAACTGGATCAGCGACCAGCCATCGGCGGTTCGCAAGCTGGCAATCCATTTCGGCAGCCAGCTCGCTCATCCGGCGGCCATTTGCAACGACTGGCTGGTAGAATGGCCACCTGGCGTCGTCGCCGGATACGACGACGACAAACCCGACCTCGCCCGCCTGGGTGACCTGCCGTTCCGGCTGCGTGTCGCCATGCTCGGCAGCTTCGGAATAAGCGCACGGGTAGACCGATGGAACGCAGCGGACTTCGCCATCGCGGCGGCGCATGTTGCGCTGTACCGCGACCGGCTGCGGAGCATCATCCATCACGGCGACCAGTATCTGCTGACCCGTGCACCGGACCACAACGGCGGCGGGGACTGGGCAGCGGTCTGGTATGTCGCCAAGGACGCATCAGCCGGCGTGCTTTTCGCCTTTCGCCTGGCCGGATCGGACCACCTGCGGGAGTTCCCTCTGGCTGGACTCGCTGCCGGGCGGCGCTATCGCTACTGCAGCTTCGGTAATGATGTTTCGACTCTCATTGCCGAGGCACCGGCCGTCGTCCTGCCGATCATTTTTGACCATCGCTACAGTTCCGAACTCGTCCTCGTTGAAAGTTCGTGACCGCGATGCCGGGCTACGCTGCATCGTGCCGGCCCATTTATCCGGCGACAATGAGGATGGATGCGTGCTGGGCGTGTTCGGGCAGGATGTCGCTCGCCAGACCGGCGTGCTGGACGAATGCGCCGCCGCGGGCGAAGTCGGTGGCTTCCAGCGCACATGCCATTCACTGGCCGGCGCCGCTGGCGTAGTGGGCGCTTCAGCGCTCGAGCAGGCATGTCGCCTCGCCATGCCCCGTTTTTGGACGGTCTCCGTCGTTGGTGCTGAACAGCCATGCTAAACCGCCGCCACGTGCTTTTGAGTCCGCGGCCTTCGCGTTCCAGACTTTGCGGTGGCGCATAACGCCGCCGTTGTGACTCCCGAACCCGCGGAGTGATCGACCATGCTCGACGCCATCGTCGTCTTCAACGCAGGATCCACCAGCCTGAAATTCGCCGCCTATGCGGTTATTGGTCCCACAGGTTTGACCCTTATGCGCCGCGGCGAAGTGGAAGGCATGGACACCAACCCGCGATTCGTCGGCAAGGATGCGGCCGGCCAGTCGCTCGACGCTCACCAATGGGGCGAGGGTCGGCAGATCGACCAGCGCGCCGCACTGCATTTCGTTATTGCCTGGCTCGAGAAGAGTGTCGCCGGCATGAATCTGGTGGGGGCCGGCCACCGGGTACTGCTCGGCGGCACCCGCTTCGAGGGGCCGACTTTGATCAACGACGCCGTGCTCACCTATCTTGATTCGCTCACCATCATGGAGCCGTCGCACCAGTCCAGCAACCTGCGTGGCGCGAGGGCTTTGGGCGAGGCGTTCCCAGGCTTGCCGCAGGTCGCATGCTTCGACAGCTCGTTTCATCGGACCATGCCCGAGGTGGCGCAGATCTACGCCCTTCCGAAAGATGTCCTTGACGCCGGCGCCCGGCATTGGGGCTATCACGGCATCTCCTACGACTACATCAGCCGGCAGGTGCCGAGCTATGCACCAGGCGCGCGCCGGGTGATCGCGGCGCATCTCGGCGGTGGGGCCAGCATGTGCGCCATGCTGGACGGAAGGAGCATCGAGACGACCATGGGCTTCGGCGCACTCACCGGCCTGCCGATGGCGACGCGATCGGGCGATGTGCCGCAGGATTTGCTGTTCTATC
>Ga0302320_10000332_pt1 | contig 109765 bp, 102 predicted proteins | sample Bog_T0_3_FD_202130 | JGI IMG/M metagenome (GOLD analysis project Ga0302320, IMG submission 202130) | Peat permafrost microbial communities from Stordalen Mire near Abisko, Sweden - Bog_T0_3 | ecosystem: Environmental > Terrestrial > Soil > Wetlands > Peat | place: Sweden: Abisko, Stordalen... | reverse complement strand
TCCTCGATGAACTTTTGACGTAAAGTTGTCATAAGACAACAACCCTCGTCCCATCCGGAAAAACTGGAAACTGTTAGAAGCCATCGAACGAAAACTCTCCGCGAAGCGGTTTAGTTCAACCACAGCTATAATGCGGTAAAGAAAATTGACCGGTGAAACCTGGCGCCTTTAAAAATTTGCTCCAGCCGATCAGGCTTGCCTCAGGGCCTGCGCTTGAAGCCAGCCAAAATGATCAGAACCCTGGGTCCGAGCAAACGCAATAACCACTGCAGGCCCGCATAACGCCAGTGGGGCGGTTGGCTGTGAACAAAAAGCCACCAATTATAAACCAACACCCGACGATGGAATCCCGAACCAGCGGCAACCATTAGCCGCAAAGGAATCGGGTGCCTCACTTGAGGGAGGGAGCGTTCAAAACTTCGATCCTCTCCGCGTTCAGTTTTTAATCTCGCGAGATTTCGCTTGCGCTGTACATTATCCAGCAACCACTTCCAGCCTTTGCGCACAATGCGGGTGGTGGCGCGATCCCAACTGTCATGGCAGCGTCCCACTGCCACCACCTTTTCGGTTTGCGCCGCGCCACAAGTTAACGCCAGTCGAAACCACATGTCCCAGTCGCCGGTGTACCAGGAATTCTTCCTGAACCTTCCGACATTGCAGGCATGGGCGATACTGATGAGATGCCCCGAAAATCCCAGAATCGATTCATCTATCAACTGATTGAACCCTTCACCGGTGCCTAAATCCCGCCAACCATTCCAATCAATCCTTCCTGGGGGATGTATTGTCCCATCTGGTTTTAAACGATTGATCTGTCCAAAATAAAGCGCCCGATCGGGTGCCGCTTTGGCCAGCGCCAGCAGGTCTTCGATAAAATTGGGAAGCAAGAGATCATCGTCATGCAGTATGGAAAACCATGTCGTGTGACAATACTCCATGCAGGCGTTCCAATTGTCGAACAATCCTCGGTTTTGCTGATTGCGAAAATATTCGATGCGGTCCCCGAATTTACTCATGATAAAATCGCGCAGTCCCGGGTCGGGACCGCAATCCTCCACCACGATCACTTTGACGGGAACGGTTTGGTCCAGTGCACTGCGGACCGCTTCCAGCACATAGTCGCGTCGATTAAAGACCGTGATCGCAATCGTGATGTGCTCCGCACGGATTTCCATAAACGACTACCCTAAAAGTTTGCAAAATATGCCACAAGTGAAAACTCCTTGCCCGGCGGTGGACTTTCCCGCTTGGCGCAACTTTGGCTGAGTCGCATCTGCGTAATCCGCCATCCGGTTGATTCAGCGTTGAAATACGTGGCATTTGGCGTTAGCGTTCGCCCTTGATTATGCTCGGAAACCCAAATCCCGCTGCCCGCAGTTCTATCTGCCTCGTGGTTTGCTATTTCGGCGCGCTGCCTCCTTATCTGTCCTGCGTGCTGCGCTCGTGCGCGGAAAACGCGGACGTTGACTGGCTGGTGTTTTCGGATGCCCCTCCGCCCGTCCTGCTGCCGCGGAATGTGCGCTGGCAGACGGCCACGCTGGACGGCTTGGGCCGGAAATTTTCCGAAAAACTGGGTTACTCAGTGAATTTGCCGCATCCCCGCCTGCTCTGCCACTTTAAGGCCGCTTACGGATTTTTATTCGAGGATCAACTGGCAAAGTATGATTTCTGGGGTCACTGCGACCTGGATGTCATTTTCGGCGATCTGCGAGCATTCCTCCGCGAGGATATCCTTAAGTTTTATCCTAAGATTCTCTGCCGCGGCCATCTCTGCCTCTACCGTAATTCGCCGGAGGTGAACCGTTATTTCCGGTTAGAAGCGCCGGGTGTGATTACCGCGCGGCAAGCGTTCACCAGCGGAAAAGCTGTCGACCTTACCTTTGATGAATGGCGCGGAGTTTATGCGATTCTTCGCTACCACGGCATCCCTCAGTTCCACGATGAATTCATCGTGGACGTGGTGACGCCGACGCGCTGGAAAATCACCCGGTTCGAAGCAACGGCCATTCATAATTATCCGGAGCAGGTGTTTTATTGGTATCGAGGAAAAGTTTATCACGCTCATTACAACTGCGACCGGGGAATTGTGGACGATGATTACGCCTACATTCATTTTCAAAAGCGCGGACTGCCCGCGCCGGACTTCGATCCGTTTGCGGTGAACGGTTTTCTCATCACGCCGGATGGTTTTTTTCCATACAACCGCGAGTTTCTTTCGGACGCGGATTTCGCCCGTTATAACCGCCCGCGCTGGCGGCCGCGCCGCGAGATTTTACGAACGATTGTGCGCGGGATTGGCAAACGTGTTGGACTCGTTCCGCGAGGCCCGGCCGCATTAAACATCTACTGAGTATTGCCGGGATATAGCCTCAAAAGTCAGTCAAATCCGGCGGTTGATCCCGCCCACTGATGTATTATGGCACCGTGCCGTATGAATGGAGCTACGCCTTGGGGTTGTTAGCGGTCAACGACGAAACCCAATCCAACTGCCTTGTCCTTCAAAAAGCAGGCTCACCTCAATACGGGAGGGCTTGAAAAATAACTTTTTTCGGGTGGTCTGGTGAAATACATTCCGTGCTCATAAGTTAAACATGCGCTAGCAGGCTGGCGGGGTCTTCACGTCGCCCGCTTTCCGGGGCAAGACCAACAGGCCACGCGGCCGAATCGTTTCATGCAATCGCCTTTAAGCCAACAGTCGCCGCAAAAAATTCGGGACCTGACACGTGACTTTTTACTTGCCCAACTCACTGTTTATTTTCATGCCGCGCCGCCGGCTGATGTGGTTGAAGCAGATTATTCGCTCTGGCGCTGCGTGGAAACTGGACTCGAATTCTGCGATCCACCGCTCGCCGGGAATAAGGCATTTTATAAGTGGGTCAGCAGTTTTTCCAGTTATTACCCAGGTTACCGTTGGGAATACGGCGAGGTGGGCCGCCTTTTGCGATCGAGCAATGTTTCAGCAGCGGATTTCAAAGTCTTGGACGTGGGCTGCGGCACCGGAGATTTTCTCAGGTCACTGGATTTTTTGCCGGCAGGACAAAAATTTGCGCTCGATCTCAATGAGTCTGCGATTACCACCTGCCTCCAGCAGGGATTCAGAGGCTTTTGTGGCACCATCGAACACGCCATTTCCGGCGGCTTCCTCCAACCGGCGGAATTCCCCATCGTAACCTCATTCCACTGTCTCGAGCATGTCGGCCAGCCGGTTGCCTTCGTTCGTGAGTTGCTTCGGGCAACCGCCCCCGGCGGCAAGCTTTATTTGAGTACGCCTTATTCACCAATGTCTTTTGAGTATGACTGGTTTGATGTTCTGAACCATCCGCCGCATCACATGATGCGTTGGAATCTGGCGGCGTATCGACGGTTGTCCGAGATTCTCGGTGTAAAAATGCGATATTTTGCACCGACTAGCCACGCCCTGAAACAGGCCTTGCAATCATTTCGCCTGAAACATTATGGTGCGAATGTTCCGGTCACGCGCGCTGTGTTGGTCGGTGATTTACTGCGCCACGCCCGTCAATTCATTGCTGATTGGAGGCGAATCACCACGCGTGCCCGTCATCATGAAACCGGCGGTGCTGACTTGATCCTGGTAGAATTTGATGTCCCGTGAAGCCGATCAAAATTGCTATTCTGACCTCCGACAAGCGCGATCACGATCGCAATTATGCGGATCCAACACCCGAATTCGGCACCGCCCCCGAGGCCTTGCTCACGGGGTTTGCCATGCTGCCTGAGGTCGAAATCCATATCGTTTCCTGCGTGCAGGCCCCCGTGAATTCGCCGCGGAAAATTGCGCCCAACATCTATTACCATAGCCTTAACGTGCCGAAAATTGGGTGGATGCGGACGGGTTACCAGGGTTGCATTCGCGCCACGCGAAAAAAATTGAGCGAAATCCGGCCGGACATCGTCCACGGGCAAGGCACTGAGCGGGACTGTTCCATTAGTGCTGTTTTTTCGGGCTTTCCCAATGTGCTGACCGTTCATGGCAATATGCGGTTGATTGCCCGCATCAATCGTTCCCGGCCTTTTTCATTCCTTTGGCTGGCCGCGTTGCTGGAAAGGTTCACTCTCCCAAGAACCGACGGGGTAATATGCATTACGAACTATACCCGCCAAGCCGTGTCGGACTTATGCCGCCGCACTTTTCTTCTGCCCAACGCGGTTGATGCCGGTTTTTTTAAGATTCAAAATCATCCTTCCCCCTCCGATCCACCCGTGGGAATTTGTGTGGGAGCCGTCAGTTATCGCAAAAACCAAAACAATTTCATCCGCGCCCTCGACGACCTGGCAAAAATAAAAAGATTCAGGCTTGTTTTTTTGGGCCAAATTGGAAATGACCAATATTCCCAGGAGTTTCTTGGCCTGGTTAAAGACCGGCCCTGGTGTGACTACCGGGGTTTTGCCGGGCGAACAAAACTGAAAGAATTCTTTGAAACGGCCACCTTTGCGGTCCTGCCAACGTTGGAAGACAATTGTCCCATGGTCGTCATCGAAGCAATGGCCGCGGGTGTGCCCGTGCTGGCCTCGAAGGTAGGAGGCGTCCCCGACCTCATCGAGCCTGAAACCACCGGGCTTTTTTGTGATCCGCTAAAGCCGGATTCTTTTGCCGCCGGCGTGGATCGGTTGTTGGACGAAAATGGTTTGCGCCAACGGCTTGCGGTGGCCGCAAAAATTGTCGCTCGCTCCCGCTTTCATCCCGAAGTAATTGCACGTCGGCATGTGGCGATATACCTCGAAATCCTGGGACAATGCGGCCGCGCTTGGCCGGGTCCAAAAGGCAAATCTGTTTAACCCGCCTAAAACAGTATCCCCTTTGACTTAAGGACACCATCATCGTTGCGTTTAATGCCACTGACACGCCAACTATTCAGGAACTTCCCTTATGGCAGGTGACCTCGTTATCAAGGATATTCCGTGACGGTTATTTTTTAATCGCGACAACCAAAAATTGCCTTCCAAAGAATTTCCAGGCAGGCCGGAGCTTAAGATAAAGTGACAGCAGGAACAAAGGCTGCTCACGGCGGTTCACCATGGTGTAGGGTAGAAAGCGATCATGGTTTTCCAGGATGCTGAAGCCGCAATTCTCCATTCCCTCCGCCAGGGAGCGGTCAGAGAGCGCCAGATGATGATCCCAAAAATCCCAGTATTCACCCGGCAAATATCGGATATTGGGGCCCATGGCCAATAATTTTCCGCCCGGTTTGAGGCATCGGAAGGCTTCTTCCAAGGTTAATCTTAAGGCGTTCTTGCTGGGCAGATGTTCAAAAAAATTGCTGGTAAAAACAACATCCAGGGATTGACCGGCACATTGCCATGGCGTTGAACAATCCTGGAACAGAAATTGGGTCCGCGGCGCCAGAAATCGAGGCGCATCCGGATTCAAGTCCATCGCCAGTTTGCTGGCACACTGGATGTTGTTGATGAATTCACCATAACCGCAGCCCAGATCTAGTACCACCGACGAGGGGGGCACGTATCCTTGAAAAAATTCCCGCGCCAGAACCTCCCAAACCCGCCGGCGATAATTCAGGTTCTTTTCAAATCGCGCGCCATAAATCCGGCGCAATTCCTCTGGTTGATTCGCTGTCATGGTATTCCGGTTTTTTTGTAATCACCCCGGCTGAAATATTTTTCCAGCCAGACGTAGGCGCAGATAAAAAAATAACGGCTACCCATCTCCTTGATCTTTAATTTCGGGGTCCCAAACCGGCGATTCCGCCAAGTGATTGGCACCACCACCCACGTATAGCCGCGCACTATCGCTTTGAGCGGAATTTCCACCGTCAAATTGAAATGCGGAGAGATCAGCGGTTCGCAGCCTTGGATGACAGTGCGGCGGTAGGCTTTAAATGCGTTCGTGGTGTCGTTGAGGGTAATATTGAAGAGCAAACGCAGAAAGAAATTGGCCAGCCGGTTTACGAAGAGCTTGATGCGTGGATAATCAATGGTGCCGCCGCCTTTCACAAACCGGCTGCCGAAAACGCAATCCCAGCCCTCATTCAACAAATTCCAGTAGCGTACCGCGTCACGCGCATCATCCGACTCGTCGGCCATCATGATCACCACTGCGTCGCCGGCACAATTGCGCAGGCCAAGCGTGACGGCCCGGCCAAAACCGTGATCCCCCTGGTTTTGCATCGGCCGCAGAATAGGGATTCTTGCCCTGAGTTGCTGCAAGACCTCCCATGTCTTGTCCGTGCTGCCGTCATCAACCACCACAATCTCATGCGGGATCTGGTTGAGTGAAAGCTCCAGATGCAAATGCTCCAGTGTGGCCGGCAATGATTCCGATTCATCCCGCGCCGGAATGATCACGGAGTACAATTTCAAAGGCGGCGCGGAAGGATTCGGCGCATTCATCAAGCCCCGGATATTTCCAGCCATTGTGGATGTTTTTCCGCGTGTTTGGCGATTTCGTCCAAAACTTCAACCAGGCCGGTGCGGGGCGCCCAACTCCATTCTCTGGTTGCCAGCGATGAATCCAACACCATCCAAGGGATGTCAAATCGGCGTGGAGTGGCGTCGCTGGCCACACTGTGCTTGCCGAACCGTGCGTCGCACCATTCGGTGAGCTGGGCAAGGGACATCGCATTATCCACGCCGCCGCTAAAGTTGACAATTCGGGTTTTGTCAGTGCCGCTATATTTCATTTGAGCGATCAGCCCGGGTACCAAGTCCCGCGGATGAAGACAATCGCGCACCTGATGCCCAGCACCATCAAAACCAATGTATTTGAGCGGCCGGCGCCGTAAGTGGGCATTGATCCAGAAGGCAAAAATTCCCTGGTCTGCCTTGCCGAATTGCCCCGCCCCGGCCAAAACACCGCAACGGTTCATCCACACGGGAAATTGAAAAGTCTCGGCATACTCCAGCGCTGTCACTTCACTCGCTAATTTGCTGGCGCCGTAAAGCGAGATTGGCGGGGCGGTCGAAAAGGTTTCACGGACCCCTGCCTCTGTGAGCCCCGGTGGCCATGGCCCGCCCGATTTCGGGCGGAATGCGCGCTGGTGAATTTCCACCGGCAGCGTCGCGAGCGGCGGCACGGAATAAACCCGGCTGGTGCTCAAGACAATCAATCCGGCGCGATGCTGTTTGCAGTATTCCAGCATGTTGATCGTCCCCCAGAAATTGTGCTCCAACAATTGGCGGGAACTGGTTTTGCCATCCACCCCGGCCAAAACACTGGGGTTCGCCGCCGCATCAATCACATAATCCACCGCGGGCAACGTTTCAAAATCCGTGGCGCTCCGGACATCGGCATGAATGATCTTTGCGCCCAGCTTGGCCAGTTCGCCGCGGTTGGTCTCGCTGCCTGGACGGATGAAATTATCCACCCCGATTACCTGGACGTTGTCCAATGTCTCAAGTATGGTTCGGGCCAGCGTGCTGCCGACAAACCCGCAAATGCCGGTGATCAAGAGTTTCATCGGCGTCCCATTAGTGCGGAGAACACATTTCTGAGGGTTTGAGAATACATTTTTTCCTGTGGCTTTAGCGCGTCGGAACAGCACTGGGACTTCCTGCTTGGCATCATCCCGTGACGTCCCGGGTTCGGCTCAGCAAATCGACTGCACTAATTTTGGCTTTGCCAACATTTTAATCAAGCTTTCTCCCGTAAATCGAGTATTCCATTGGCCTCTGATCTCGGTTGGAGTTTCCTTTCCATTTGCGCCATACCTTTCGGGCTGTTTTACTCGCGGCATGCATCGGTTTTGCCAGATCTCCGCCTTGATTTGCGCTTCAGTAAGCTTGAGCCTTAACTGGTCGGCTTTGGGCCAAGCCCCGCCGCAAACCACCAATTTGTGGTCGTTGCGGTTGCCGGACACCATCAACAGCAGCACGGCAACGCCAGCCATCGCTGTCGATGGTACCGTGTATCTTGGTACGTTTTATGGCAAGTTCCTCGCTGTGTCGCCGGCTGGCGAAATTAAATGGGTTTTTGATGTCAATTGTGAGATCAAATCTTCTGCCGCCATCGCGGATGACGGCACGGTTTATTTTGGCTCGCGCAACCGGAATTTTTACGCCCTGACACCGCAAGGTAAATTGAAGTGGTCATTCCCCACCGGTGGCTGGGTGGATTCCTCGCCGGCCATTGCGGCGGACGGGACAATTTGCTTTGGCAGTGCCGATGGAAATTTTTATGCGCTCCATCCCGACGGTACCGAAAAATGGAAATTCCCGGTTCAAGCCATCATCGATTCCTCGCCTGCCATCGCATTGGATGGGACGATTTATTTTGGTGCGCATGATAAAAAACTCTACGCACTGGACTCCAGTGGCCGGCAGCGATGGACTTTCGTGACCGGTGGACCCGTGATCTCATCACCCGCCATCGCCAAAGACGGCTCGGTTTACTTTTCCTCTACTGATGGGAACCTTTATTCGCTAAAACCGGATGGCACCGAGCGCTGGCGCTACCATACCGGTGGTATGACGGAATCTTCGCCTGTGCTGGATGAAGATGGGAATGTGTATCTGGGGGTTAATATGAACGTTCTCCAAACGGTGTCGCCCGGTGGAAAATTTCGCTGGTCCTGGACGTCCCCCGTAATGGTTGATCAATCTGCAGCGGTCTCCACCGGGAGGGTATACACAACCATTCCCTGGGGTATGCTTTATGCCCTGCAACTCGCGGATAAAACCCCCATCTGGCAAACTCGCACTTCATATAACCTTTCCGGCTCCCCGGCCATCGATAGCCACGGCACAATTTATTTTGCCTGTAATCTTTTGCTGTACGCTGTCCAGCCTCCTGATGGAGCCTTGCCGGCCAAGAAAAGTTCCTGGCCGCAGTTTCGGGCCAACGCGCAACATACCGGAAGGGTAAGTAATTAAGGCTTAACTTTGATTGCTGGGGGGTAGATTTTCACGGTGCGCTCAGGATTTTTTCGTAAACCGATTTGAATTGAAAAGCTGTGTCTGTCCATGTCGCCGGTTGGGGGGGGCGTTCCAATTGCGGAGCGGAGTTATAAAACGTTCTTAAGAAAGTGGCCGTTTTCTCAGGAGAATCGCTTATCGGGCAGAATTTCACCCCGCCATCAAAGGAACTATGCGCCCAAGGCAGGTCGCTTAATAATAGCGGGCATTCGCACGCCGCGGCCTCAAACGAGGACAAACTTTGGGTTTCTTTCGTACTCAATAGGACAAAGCCGCGAGCCAATCGGTAGATTTTTGCCAGCTCCGCGCGATCGTTTACCGGACCTTCAAAGCGGATGAATTTCGGGTTTTCCCGGGCCAACTTGAAGAACTTTTGGGCATAAGGATCATCATCGGCGTAAGCCTTGCCGATGACCCACACAGGCGCTTCGGCGATAATGGCCGCCTGAGCGAGTTCCAATACCCGTTTGCGCTCCGTAATCGTGGCTGTACACACCAACCAGGGGCCGCGTTCCGTTCTGGCGGAGTTGAAGAATACTGTTTCAACGCCATTTGGAATCACATGGATCTTGGCAGGGTCGGCATCAAATTTATATTCGATCAAGAATTTTTCCCACGAAGTATTAACCGTAAAACCATCCGCTAGCTGGTAGGGTTCCCATTGAAAAGCGGCAGCAAATCCGTTGGGTGCAAGGTTTTCGGCGCCCCAGCGAAAGATTCTCCTGACCACACGTTGTGTCCTCGTCTGGGAACCAGCCCCGGAAAGCAATTCAGCCATGACCACTTTCATGCCCTTCTGGTGGGCAAACCGGATGTGGTCCGCCGGCATTCGCCCGACATAATGGATCAGATCACCTTGCTGTTGCTCGTCCCACCAACGCATTGGCTCGACCTCAATTCCGATGGCTTCCATTGCCTTCATGGTTTGCAGGATTTGGATGGCTTGGCCCCCGTGCGCCAGGGAAAATGGGAGGGAGCAGTTGAACAAGACTTTCACGTGGGCAATGTGCCGTCCGTCGTCCTGTCGGGCAATCCAATTTCCCGGTTCAGTCACCGCGCAAACCACAACTTGACCGCTGGCTCAAGCCGCGGAAAACCGGCCGGAAAGATGCTGTTCAACAAATCTTTCGACGCGTGGCCATACTTCATCAACGGTGACTCCGTTCAGGCAGATCGGCTCGGCGAATCGGCAATAATCGGAGCAGGGTTTGTAGGGACAAGCCTTTCCCTCAAAGGCTTCCCCGACCGGGCTAACCGGTGCAAACCATTCGGGCAGTTGCGGTCCGAAAATGGTAAAGGTGGGAACGTTGCATATCGCTGCCAGGTGACCGGGACCGGAATCGTTGCCTAAGAAAATACCCGCGCGCTGGATCAGGTAAAGCAAGTGGGTGACGTTGCGCGGGCAAATTGGGGTTTCGCCGTGGTTTTGCCACCAAGCCATCTGGTCCGCATCACAGATGATCTCGATCGGAATATTCTTATTTCGGAGGTGATGGGCGAGGGCCAGGTAATTTTCCAGTGGCCAGACTCGAACCGGTAACCGGGCGCCCGAATGGATCTGAACCAGCAGCGGGGGATCGGACCGCACTCGATTAGGACCATTGTCGGTGCCGGCTTCCAAACCGAAGGCCTTGCCAGCCGTTCTCCAGTACTCCCTGAAATGAGCAGACGGGGCAGGATGGGGCAATAAATGGGTTAGAAAACCATCGCTTTTGAGCCGGGGAAATCCCCAGCGCTCCCGGGCGCCGGAAAGTTTTAACAGCAAGTGATCGCGTGGATCCCAGCGCGCCGAGACAGCGTGATTAAATTTCTCGGCGACAAGACGCCGCCGTAATTGCCGCATCTCGCGCCAAGGCCATTGCCAGACACGATATTTGCCGCGAAAGGCCGTCCAAGGTGCTGTAAAGGGAAGCACCTGAACCGCCGGCCAGAATGGGACCCTCAATTCCAATGCAAAAGGTTTGGCCAGCAGTGTGACTTCAAACTTTTGGCTGGCCGCTCTTAAAAAGGGAGTGGCAATCACCAGATCGCCCAAACCCCATAGTTCCAAAACCAATAATTTGGGTTTTGCCGTCACACCGATTAGGCCGGTTGCAATTGCTTTTGAATTGAAGGTTTGGCTTGCGGTTGCGAGGCGGGTACGGGCTGTTTTTTCGGACCCAGCACCCCTCCGTTTAACGCAATGCTGAAACCAATTGATTTCGCAAAACCAAAGATGTCATCGGTATAACCACCAAAAACGAAAAAATAATCGAAAAAATGCGTTAAGTATTGGGCCAGGAGAAAAATGTTGACCAGCCGCAATTGCGGATCCCCGTACTTGAAATTCCGATACATGACGCGCAATCCGGCCAGCATAAACCAAAGGAAGGTGATGGCTCCCCAGATGCCAAAAGGGATCAATGTCGACAGCGGACCATTGTGATAGTCACCGGACACGGCCAATGAGTCGAGGCTGGCATCCAATTTTGACTCGGCACCGTTCGCGAGCGTGCCGTTGCCAATCATCTCAAAATCCCCGGAGGTCAGGGCGTACCCCTTGCCTAGCAGGAGATATTGTGGCACGCGGGGCCAAAGATCGCGCCACATTCGGTAACGCCATTCTGAGGAGTCCTCGGCGTCCGCTCGGGCCACCGGATCAATATCCAAGGGCAGAAACGAAAGCGAGCGCTGAAAAGTGTAGGGCAGGTTGTGAGCAAAGGGCACTAGCAGGCAGGAAAGCGTGAGGCCAATCATAAGGAAAAGGGGCAATAACCGCGTCTTGTGCAGGCCTTCAATGAAAAACATCAAAACGCAGATCAGCAGCAGGCTGAATATCTCATTGCGAAATCCCCCCAGCATGGTTGAGGCCACCATCAATAGGCAGAGTGGCGCCCGCCACACGGAATTGTTGCCGGTAAATATGCCGCGCAAGCCATACTTGGCCAGCATGAAAAAAACTACCACCTTGGCTGTGGTCCCAAACGCTCCCAGGCGGGTTATCCCTAATTGCCAGTTCTGGTCCGGGCGCACGGTGGCCGGTATGAGCATGTTGACATAATTTAGCGGTGACGGCAGCAACGGTCCCAGATCGCCAAGGAATGCCGGCAAACCTGACAGCAAAAACAAACCAATGTAAAAGTTGCTCCGCTCCTCGGGGATTTTGCGCGTTGTTAGGGCAAAGAAAGTGGCAATGCCCAGAAGAACTGTTATGTATTTTTTCCCACCGCCCACTTCGTTGCCCATGGTGTGGAGACCGAAGCCACCGGTTAGTTTTGCCGTGATCAACACCATGAAGATTGTGAAAACCAATGGCCAGGTCACGCTGGGCGCGCTGAGCCACTTTTGCTTGTGCTGAACTGTCCGCTCCACGATGGCGATCCCCAGGCTGATGATCACCGCAATCTCCCACACCGGCGGGGATCCTTTCAGAAAAAACACCCACATCGGGAAACCCAGGCAAAACACCATGATCGGATAATGCCATTTAATAAAAATCGGCGACAGAACGAGCGCTACCAGCAGGCCCAGCGCAAACAAGTTTTGATAAGTTGGCTGCAACCCCACATCCGTCAGGATGTAACCCATCACCACCGCAAAAATAATGCAGAGACCATACGTGATCAGCGTACGGATCATGCCGGCAGGATTCGTCATCATTAAAATATAAAGCTACCATCCTCAAAATAGACGAAGGGCAACGTTTCGTGCAATCCGAATTCAAGGCCAAGTGCAGCCGGGCCCTCCCCGCTGAATTCACTTTTCTTTCGGCCCGGATTTTCTACGCTGCGCTTATGCCTTCATTCGATATTGTTTCGCAGGTCAACTCGATGGAAATCGAAAACGCCGTCAACCAGGCCAAAAAAGAGCTCGCCAACCGCTTCGATTTCAAGGGGAGCAAAGCGGAAATTGTCCTGGAAAAAACCGAGATCCAATTGAGCGCCGAGGACAATTTCAAGGTCCGGACCCTCCATGAAATCGTCATCGGCAAGGTTGCCAAGCGGGGAATCAGTCTCAAGTGCGTCGAATCATGCGACCCGGACATTTCACCGCTCGGGCACGCCCGGCAAAAGATAAAAATCAAGCAGGGCATCGCCAGCGACGTGGCCAAACAAATCACCGGTTTCATCCGCGACAGCAAATTCAAGGTCACCGCGCAAATTCAGGGCGATGAGGTGCGCGTCAATGGCAAGAGCCGCGACGAATTGCAAACCGTCATCGCCGCGGTCCGCACCCATGAATTTCCCGTGGCCCTGCAATTCGCGAACTTCCGGGATTAGGGCACTTCAAGAAAGTGTAGCCAAAGGAGGCGTTGGGGTTAAATGGGTTTGATGGCACCGCGACTACCGTTAAAGCTTCGTTTCGACGGTGGGGCGAGACTCGGTTGAGCCCTAAATCACTAAAGGTTATTGAGTTACTTCAGCTAAGACTCGATGGAGAGTCTCGCCCCACCGACTCAAGGCGGCTTTGCTGTAAGTGGATACAGAATTTTTTAAAATGCTCTAAACTTCCAGCACTTGCCGGTACTCTGGCACCGCCACCTGCGCATTAGGTTTCAAGGCTCTCAGCGTTTCGGCGTGGGCCAGGCATTGTGCTTCTTCCCCGTGGATGCAAATGATTTTTTTGATGTCCCCGGAGAGCTTCTGGACATAATTTTTTAGTTCATTCTTGTCGGCGTGCCCGGAATAAGTATCCAGGGAGACCACCTTCGCCCGCACCGTTTGCGGTTCGCCAAAAATATTAACGGGATTTTTGCCGGCCACGATTTGGTTGCCCAGCGTACCCTCGGCGCAGTAACCCAGGAACAACACGAGGTTTTTTTCCTCGCCAAGATTGTTTTTCAAATGGTGCCGGATCCGGCCGCCTTCACACATGCCCGAAGCGCTGATGATGATCATGGATTCATGGCGTTCGTTCAGTTGCTTGGACGCCTCCACATCCGAAATGTAGGTTAAGTTTTTCATGCCGAAAGGGTTTTCGTTATTGCACAGCGTGTCGTAAATCGTCGGACGCAGCGACTCCGGATGGCGATTGTAAATGTCCGTCGCGTTCGCGCTTAAAGGACTGTCCACAAAGATCGGGACGCGTGGCAGTGTGCCGGCGCATACCAGTTCGTGCAGCACGTATACAATTTGTTGAGTGCGCCCGACGGAGAAGGCCGGAATGATGACCTTGCCGCCCGCTTTCAATGTGTTGCCAACCAGTTTGCCGACCAGGTCGTCTGCTTCAGGTTGTTGCTCATGGACCCGGCCTGCGTAGGTGGATTCGATCTGGAGCGAGTCCACATTCTCCACCGGAACCGGGTCACGCAGCAGATCGTCCCCGCCGCGGCCGATGTCGCCGGTGAACAAATGGCGAAATAGTCGGCCCGACTCCCGCACGTCCATTACAACTTGTGCGGAGCCTAGAATATGCCCGGCATCGCGGAAGGTTATCGTTACTCCCGGAACGGGCTCAAACGGCCGGTCATAATCGGCTGGAACCAGTTGTTGGACGCTCTTTTTGGCGTCCGCCAGCGTATAGAGCGGGCTGACCGGCGGTTGCCTTTTCCGGGCGCGAAGCTTCGAAACAAACAGCGCGTCCTGTTCCTGGATGTGCGCGGAGTCAAGCAGCATGATGCTGCACAGGTCGCGCGTGGCGGAGGTGCAATGGATGGGCCCATCATAATGTTTGCAAAGGCTCGGCAATTTGCCCGCGTGATCCAGGTGGGAATGGCTCAGGATGACCGCGTCGATTTTTTCGGGGCTGAACGGAAGGGTTTTGTTAAGCTCTTCTGATGCTTGGCGATGGCCTTGAAATAAACCGCATTCCAGCAGCAGCGTTTTGCCATTGACCTCAACCAAATACATTGAGCCCGTTGTCGTGCGAGCAGCTCCGAAGACATAGATTTTCATGGGGAAAAGATGCCGTTCCATTCTGGAAAGTCCAGCGTGCCAGGGTGAAATTAACGTAAATCAAGGTGGACAATTACCGCCGCTTGGCTAGTTTTGGCCGGTAATATTTATGAAGAATGATCTCACCACGACGTTTCTCAATTTGGCCTTGGTTTTTCTGGTCATGTTGAGCGTTGGTTTTACGCTGCTCATAGTCTGGCGCGAGCCAAAAGTGCCCGCGTACACCGCCCGCGCCGTCCAGGACAACAACAACTTGGTTAAAATCAACCAGGTCCTCAACGAGGCCGCCGCTTATAATGCCACCGCTCACGATCCTGAACTATCGCGCATTCTTCAATCCGCCCAGCAAAAAACCGCCGCCCGCTAATATCTATGCTTCCCGATTCCAATTCCGAAATAGCTTCCCTCCGTCGGCAGATCTTCCTTCAACTGCTTGCCTTGGTGGTGCTCGCCGGTTCCGTGACAGTCTATCTTTACCGCCAGGCCAGCATTGAAGGAAAGCAGTTGACCCAGGCAAAACGGGTCATCGCTGGCTATGAAGCACAGGAGCCGAATTTTATCAACGTGCTCAATGAACTAGTCGCTTACGGCCAAAGTCACCCAGATTTTTCCAAAACGGTTTTGAAAAAGTACGGCATCGCCACTTCCCCCATCAATCCCGGTGCTGCGACCACTTCAAAGTAAACTCCTCAGGCCAACTTCAACCCGCAATTCGGACAGAAGTTTGAATGCGGGGGTGTTTTTTGGCCGCATCCGGTACAGTTAAATTGTGCAGCTTTACTGCGTCGATGGATGATTAGGTTCCGGATGTAAGGAATCCAATTGAAGGCATAGGAAAAAACCACCACCCAGTGTTTATCGTAAAACGCTGCGAACAGCAGCATGAGCAATGAACCGATAATGCTGAGCCACCAGAATGCTTGCGGGACCACGACGCTTTTATTTTTTTCTGTCGCATACCATTGGATGAAAAAACGGGAGAAAAAAAGTACCTGCCCACCCCAGCCAATCACATTCCAAAAAATCTCCCAGTGAGTCCATTGGTGGCCGAAGAGTTTGCCGTCGTGCCAGACAAAATTCATGATGGAATCCATCAGCAAATTAAGCCGGAGTTGCAGCAGAGTGACAAATCAATTTCCCGGTAGCTGCTTCAGGTAAATGGTCTGCGACGGGAAGGCGAAATCAATCTTCTCCGCATCAAACCGTTCCTTGATTTTTAAATTCAATTCCTGCAAGTCCGCAAGTTGTGCCTTTGCATCCGTGCCGCTCCAGGTATGAACGACCGAGATGTTCAAGGCGGAGTCCCCAAACTGGTTGAAACTGATGATCAAGTCGCTCGTTCGTGGATGGGTTCCCAGGATTTCCTGCAGGATTATGGTCGCCCGCCGCACCTTCTCCACCGGCGTGTCGTAAGTCAGACCAATATTCATCTCCGTCTTGATACTCGGCCGCCGGGTGACGTTGGTGATGATTTCGTTGCCCATGGTTTTATTCGGAATCGTCACATGATGTCCGTCGAGATTGCGTAACCGCGTGCTTCGCAGGCCGATGGATTCCACGATGCCGTCCGCCGAGAGAATTTTGATGCGGTCGCCAATATGAAACGGTTTATCCAGGAAAATCGCCACCGCCCCAAACAGATTCGCCACCGTGTCCTGGGCGGCCAGGCCGAGCGCGAGGCCGCCAATCGAAAGTCCGGCCAGCGCGCTGCCGATCTTGATGTTTAAATTGTCCGCAGTCAGCAGGGCGGCGACGATCACAATCGAGACCTTGCCTGCCTTGCTCATCAGCGGCAGCAACTGGTCCGCAAATACCTTGTCCTGGGCCGTCGCCATTCGGTCGCGCCACAGGCCGATGAATAAATCCACCAGCTTGATCACCACATAAGTCAGCGAAAATGCCACCACCACGATGAAGCCGTGTGACAAAAACAATTGTGCGTGCTCCGGCCAGTCAAAAATATTGAGCCCGATATTCAAAAAAATAATGAAGATCACCACTTTCACCGGCCCGCGCAGCAAATCAAGAACCCAGTCGTCGTGAGGGGTTGCCGTTTTTGCCGCCCACCGCTTCAGCCAGACATTGACGATGAAATCTATCAGCCATGCCGCGCCAAATGCCAGGGCGATGTAAATCACGGAGGCTGCGTATTTCCAAAGCGGTTGCTCAAGAAAAGTGTTAGCACGCAGCCACGTCACCCGGTCCAACCCGAACGTCAGGGGGTGCTCATCCAACTTGGCAAATACGCGCGGCAAACCATTCGTGACCGACACAGCCGGCGTGTTGGTGGGAACCACGGTCGACACGTTAGTCACCGTCTGGGCCTCAGTCCAGACAGACCAAAATGCCACACCCAGAAGGAAGCCCATCCCCAGTCTGTAAATCCATGCAAATCGCCATCTCATGCTTGATTATCCTCTGAACAATATCTTCTCTGCCCACAAATTCTTGACCGACTGACTCACAAGATTCAACCGGTCAATTCAGCCGCCGGCCACGATCTTCACAATCTCCAATTTATCGCCGGCCCTCAATTCGCGCTTCGAAAATTCCGAGGGTGCCACTGCTTCGCCGTTGTGCTCCACCACCACACTGCGCGGCAGCAGATTCTGAGTGAGCAAAAACACCTCAATTGAACAAGGCACCTTTGCCTCCAATGTCTTTCCGTTGGCGACAATAAATGAGTTCATGAATTACGTGGGCAAGCGAATCATGCAAATCGCCGCAACCTCAAAGTTATTGTGGAGTCCTGGCTGAAAATGCGGCGGCAACTGGCGGCGGATGACGCCTTGGATCGTTTGCACTCGCATTGCTTGCATTTACGCCGTCAATGCCGCGTCCCAGTCTTTCCAGACCGGCTCATAACCCCTTTGGCGGATCAACGCCGCCACTTCTTGCGGGGAGCGGCTGTCGGAAATTTCAAATTGGACGGTCGCATTGGTGGCTCGCTGATCCGATGCCACCCACTCGCTGGCACCGGCTGCCAGCTCAACAATCCTTCCGCGTTCCGTGCGGTGAATTTTCTCCCGTCCCGCACCTGTGTAACCGCCCGGTTCCGTGTGGCTGCCCGCGCTCATCATCGTAACGCCCAACGACATCAATCCGTCGCGAAGCCGCGGTGTTTCCCTGGTTGAAAGCACTATGCCGACATCCGGAAACATCAATCGGAAGGCGCAGACCAGCTGGACCAGCTCACGATCGGTAAGATGCGTCAATGGTTGGAACTCGCCTGCGCAGGGGCGCAGGCGTGGCATCGAAATCGTGATCTGGGCTTTCCAGCAATGCCGCAACAAATAATCCGCGTGCGCGGCTACGCTGAGCGCCTCATGCCGCCAGTCCGCCAGTCCGTAAAGCGCGGCAATTCCCAGCCGGCGGAACCCGGCCGCATAAGCGCGTTCGGGAGTCTCGAGTCGCCAATCAAAATTCTTTTTTGGACCAGCAGTGTGCATCTCGTCATAAACCCGCCGGTCATAGGTTTCCTGATAGACCACCAACCCGTCAGCACCCGCCTCCACTATCGCCCGGTACTCCGCCGTTTCCATCGGACCTACCTCGAGCGAAACGCCGGGGACTTCCTCGTGCAAAGCGCGCGTGCATTCCGCGAGGTAATTACTCGAGACAAATTTGGGATGTTCGCCGGCCACGAGCAGAATGTTGCGGAAACCTTGCGCGCGCAACTCGGCCGCTTCGCGCTTCACCTCATCCAGCGTGAGGGTGACGCGCAAAATGGGATTGTCGCGCGAGAAGCCACAATATTTGCAATTGTTGATGCACTCGTTGGATACATACAGTGGCGCAAAAAGTCGGATGACCTTGCCGAAACGTTGTTGGGTCAGCTTTTGCGCCCGCGCGGATATCGGCTCCAGTAAACCCGTCGCCGCCGGTGAAATCAGGCTGGCAAAATCATTCAAGGACAGTTTGCTTTTCGCCAGGCTTTCCAGAACCGCTTGCCGGGTGGTTGCCAGCGAACTTCGCACCAGCGACGCCAGCGGCAGCGAATTGAATTCAGAGACAAAACTCACTTTTTCAAGGTAACAAAGGTTGAAATTTATTCCAGTACCATCCTGCCGGATATCCTCCACTCTCCCTGAAACCAGGTCGTCCCGCAGCGGGCAGGAAGAGGGATCCTGAAGGATTTCGACTTATTGGTAATGGGGCGGCTTGGTGTTGTTGGCCTTAATCCGCTCCAATTCCAGGGATTCCATCGCCGTGGACTGGCGCTGAATTTCTTTTTTTAACCGCTCTAGCAATTTGTCCTGCGCCATGATGACGCCATTCATCTGCTCAACTTGGTGTTCCAGATGCGCCAAGTGCGTTTCGATCTGGCCCAGCCGGACTGAAATCTCCTCATTCATACAGTTTCCTGCTTTCTCCAAAGGTAGCGGGTCATGATAACACGCAATGCGGCGGCCAGTGGAATGGCTAAAATTCCACCCAAAATTCCGCCCAACAGCGTCGTTCCGGTCATTACCGCAATGATAATGACCAGCGGGTGCAAACCCACGCGGTCACCCATTATTTTTGGCGATATAAACAGTCCTTCGAGCGACTGCACCGCTCCGAACACGACGAGCACTAACAGGGGATGCAGAGCGTCGCCATATTGGACAAAGGAGAGCGTCAAAGCGGTCAGGCAAACGACGATCGACCCCAGAAAAGGGATCATCGTCAGGATCAGCGCCATGAACCCCAGTAGAAACGAATAGTTCATCCCTACAATCAGAAAACCAATCGTATAAAGCACCGCGTCCGCCATGGCCACCAGTACCTGGCCGCGAAAAAAGGCCACTAGATACTGGCTGATGGATTCCAGGACGAAAATAATTTCCGCCTTGGCGGATGAATCACGTACGGGGAGATAATCCCGCCAATGAAGTTCGATGCCGCGTTTTTCCAGTAAAAAATAAAAGGTATAAACCGGGATCAAGACCAACCCCGCGAGCATGCCAAAACCCGAAGCCACCCGGCCGAACTGGCCCAGCAACCACGATCCCATCATCGGCAGCTTACCAGTCAGCCATTGAGTTGCGTTGCTGATACTGGTCGCCTCGGAGGTTCCCGTTGAAGTTGGAGTTCCAGCATCAACCGCCGGCGGTTCCGGCAAGAAATGGCGCAGGAAATCTGGCGGCCGGGCGATGATTGACTGAATCGATTCCTGCAGGCGCTGCGAATATTCGGGAACCTTGGCGGCTAACTCCCGGGTTTCACCAACGATCTGCGGAGTCACACTAGCTAGTACTCCCCCCACCACGGCAAAGGCCACAAAAAAGACCAGCAGTATGGCGCGAACCCGCGGTATCTTGCGTCGCTCGAAAAAATCCACCACCGGCGATAACAAGCACGCAGCCACTGCTGCCAGTGCAAGCGGCCACAAGACCGGGCTCAATAGCTCAAGTACCCGCGACAATCCCCAAAAGCTCGCTGCCACCAGTCCGATTACCGCCGCCACCGCTAATCCCGTCAGAGCAAACCAAATGATTCGCGCCTGCCTTTCAGTTGGTGATTTCATTTCTTGTTTAATAGGGATCCTTTATCCGTTTATCCGGTCGAACCGGCCGTGGCGCGCCGGTCAATCGCAAAAAATGCGGTTTGCCGGAATTAGCGATCCCTTTAGGACGCTCGTCCAAGCTGACGTGATTTCTCCGTTGCGGCGCGGACGGCGCTGATGACGACTCCTCGAAACTGGCCTTTCTCCAATTCATGCAGGCCTTCGATTGTTGTGCCGCCTGGGCTCGTCACCTGATCCTTGAGTGCGCCGGGATGTTGGCCGGTTTCCAATACCATTTTGGCGCCGCCCAAGACTGTCTGCGCCGCCAGGCGCGTAGCGACGTCCCTTGGTAGACCGGCGGCCACACCGCCATCGCTGAGCGCCTCGATAAATTGATAAACGTAAGCGGGCCCGCTGCCGCTTAACCCCGTCACCGCATCAAGCAAGGACTCTTTGACCGATATCGCAATTCCCACGGCCGACAATAATTTTGTCGCCAGTTCGGCGTCGGAAGGAGTGGCCGCCTTGCCCGAGGCAAACGCCGAGGCTCCCGCTCCCACAAGTGCCGGCGTATTGGGCATCACCCGGATGACCCGCGCTCCTGGCGGCAACGCTTGCTCGATTTTCGCAATTGTCACCCCTGCGGCGATCGAGATCAGTAAATGATCCTTTGTAAAGGCTTCGGTAATTTCCTCGAGCACCGCACCAACTTGATCGGGCTTGGTGGCGAGAATCAGAACGCTGGCCGATTCCGCCACGGCGCGGTTGCAGTCGGCAATTTGAGCTCCGATTTCATCGGCAAAATGTTTGCGGGCAGCCTCAATTGGGTCGGCGGCGACGATTTCACGTGGAAAAACCAGCTTGGCGTTTACGAAACCTCTTGCCAGGGCGGTGGCCATTTTGCCCGCGCCGAGAAAACCGATTTTGAATTGGGCTGCCATGAGGCTTTTTTTAACAGGTGCCGCACGCTGGAGAAAGTTAAAACGCCGCCAATCTCCCGTTTTGTGCGGGTTGATTCTGGCCATGGGGACGTTGCGCCAACCGTTCAGTCCTTCGTTTGGATCATTCAATCTCAGCTTGAATTCATTATGCTACTGGTTAATCTCCCTATGTTCTTTAAAGATGTCTGGAAACCGCAAATCTTGGGATACTTTTGAAGCCATGCGCGCCGCCGCCCAGGCAGGCGATGCGCAGGCGCAGTGTTATTTGGGGGTCTGTTATCAAAATGGCCAGGGCGTGGCCCAGGACTATCACGAGGCGGTTAAATGGTTTCGCCGCTCGGCCGAGCAGAACGACCCTGTGGCGCAATGTTATCTTGGCGTCTCTTACCTCAGCGGTGCGGGCGTGCCCCAGGAATTCGGCGAGGCCGCCCGCTGGCTGCGCGAAGCCGCCGAGCAGGGCGATCCTGCGGCCCAGTTCAATCTCGGCATGCTGTATGAAACCGGCCAGGGCGTGCCCCAAAATTATGCCGATGCGATTAAATGGTACCGGGAATCGGCTCAACGCGGTTATCCGTCCGCCCAATTTAACCTCGGCGTGTTTTATGAATCAGGCCAGGTGGTTGAACAAAATTATCGTGAAGCTGCCAAATGGTATCTTGCCGCCGCCGAGCAGGAACTCGCCCCGGCACAATGTAATTTGGGCCTCTGTTATCAAACCGGCCGCGGGGTCGAGAAAAACAGCGCCGAAGCCGTGAAATGGTTTCTTCGCGCCGCGCGGCAGGGCGACAAAACCGCCCAGCACAATCTCGGCCTGCACTATTCAAACATGGAAGCCGAAGCCGCTGCCGCCGAGGAGAAAAACCCGCCGCATTAAAATTAAAACGTGTTGTTGGTCCGCGTTCAACAGGTTTGGTCAACCAGTTAGTTCAGCCAGTTTGGCACGCGCCTGTCCACCTTCGATGGTCGCCGCCGCCCGCTCCCTGCCCGCCGCAAGCGATTTGCTTCTCCCCGCAATAAACAAAGCTGCGCCCGCATTCAACAAAACCGCCTCACGTTTGGGGCCGCGCTCGTCCCCTTGCAGAATGCGCCGGATAATTTCAGCGTTTTGAAACTTGTCGCCCCCGCGCAAATCCTCCAGCGTCACCCCCGGCCCGGCTGGGTTTTCCGGTAACATGGTGGAGACCGCAAAACCGCGCTCTTGATAAAACTCTGCAATCGTATTTTCTCCCAGCTCGGAAAGTTCATCCAAATAGAGTGCCGCTTGTCGTCCGCCGTTCACTACTTGACTGTCTGCCGAAACCATCCTGGCGTGATTCGAAATCTTTCCACATACCACCATGGCGCGACGTACGCCCAGGGACTGCAGAACGTGCGCCAATGGCTCACAAAGTCCTGCCTGCGCCACTCCCAGCAGCATGGCTGACGGTTGTGCGGGATTTAAAAGCGGTCCGAGGAGATTGAAAATCGTACGTTGTCCGCGTTCCGCGCAGAGTTTCCGTGCCGGCGATATATGCTTAAAGGCAGGGTGATAGTTGGGTGCAAAGAAAAACGCAAATTGACGTTCGCGCAGGGACCGGGCGGCGTCTTCGGGTGACAAGTCGATTTTGATTCCCAAGGCCTCCAGCACATCCGCACTGCCCGCCTTCGAAGTCACGGCCCGGTTGCCGTGTTTGGCCACGGTCACGCCCGCGGCGGCGCAAAGGATCGCTGCCGTGGTGGAAATGTTGAAGGTTCCGACCTGATCGCCGCCCGTCCCCACAATATCAAGAATTTCACGGGCTCGTGTTTCAGGATCCAGCGGCGGCGAAATGGATTTTCCGCGCAGGGCCCGTGCGAAGGCAGCGATTTCCTGGGGCGTCTCACCTTTCCGGGCGAGGCTGCTAAGGAAATCAGCTTTGACAGTGGCGGTAATCGCCTCGTTAGTTAGCCACTCCACCGCGTCCCGGACCTGCGGTTCGCCGAGCGGCTGCGCTTCCGCCAGTTGTTTGGTCAAATTCTCAAGCACGCGGGAGTCTAAAGGCTGGCGCGCTCGGCTCAAACCGAAAGTGCGTGAACAAGTCTCCGAAATCGCGTAACTTCATCCGCTCGAGAACGTCTGGTAAAAGATCATTAGCCCGGTTTTAATTATTTATGGCAGCAAAACAGCGTGGTGGCGGTTTGAAGTGGGTGATCATTTTTCTGATTGCTTTCGCCGCCATCGGCGGCGGTTTTTGGTACTATAATCATTCCAAAGTTCCCGCGCCCCAATTCGTTACGGTAACGGTCGGGCGCGACAGTCTGATACAGACCGTGACAGCCACCGGCACGGTGAACCCAGTGGTGGATGTTCAGGTCGGTTGTCAGGTTTCAGGCATCATCAGCAAGATCAATGTCGACTTTAATTCGGTCGTCAAATCAAACGAGATCGTCGCCCAGATCGATCCCTCCACCTACAACGCTGCCGTCGAACAAGCTCAGGCTGACCTTGATAACTCACGGGCGAATCTGGAGCTTCAACAGATTGAAACTGAGCGCAGCGCCGAATTGTTCACTAACAATCTGCTATCCCGGGCGGATTACGACACGGCGGTGGCTACACTGCATGAGGCCGAATCCACCGTCAAAATCAAACAAGCCGTGCTTGATACCGCCATCGCCAATCTGGGTTATTGCGCTATCCGATCCCCGGTGGACGGCGTCGTAATCTCGCGTTCGGTGGATGTGGGGCAGACTGTGGCCTCCAGCTTCAATACCCCGACACTCTTTGAAATCGCCAATGACCTGACCAAGATGCAAATTGATTCCAGTGTGGCCGAGGCGGATGTCGGCGGAATTGAGCTCGGCCAGCGGGTCGATTTCTCTGTGGATGCTTATCCCTACCGCACCTTTCACGGCATGGTTGTCCAGGTTCGAAATGCACCGACAAATGCCAACAATGTTGTTACCTATGATTGTGTGGTTGGTGTCACCAACGCCGATTACAAATTGAAACCTGGCATGACGGCGAATCTTTCTTTCATTGTTGCCCAGAAGGATAACGTGTTGGACATCCCTAATTCGGCCTTGCGGTTTCATCCCATCGTTACCACTTCGACAACCGGTGCCGGAGACAGTTCTCCGACCACCAATAATGGGGCTGACGCTGCGTCCGGCGAAGGGCAGCACCATCATGCCTTGCCGGCAAACGGCGAACGCTCACAGTACCAAACGGTCTATGTCCTTTCCGGGGCGGGCGAAAACGCCAGCCTCCAGGCGGTTCAGGTTAAAACCGGCATCAGCGATGGCATTAATACCGAAGTGCTTTCGGGTTTGAACGCCGGTGACAAAGTAGTCATCGACGAAACCCTGCCCGGCAACCATGGCGGGTCAAATCCTTTCAGCGGTTCCATGCCGCGAATGCGCTGACCCGAATTTCTATCGATTCTCGCGTGCCCCCCAAACCTGTCATCAAGCTGGACGCCATCCAGAAAACCTATCATACAGGTGAAGTGGATGTGCATGCGGTGCGCGGTGTTTCATTGGAAATGTTCCCGGGAGAATTCGTTGCCATCATGGGGTCAAGCGGTTCCGGAAAAAGCACCTTGATGAACATGATCGGCGCGTTGGATCGGCCAACCGGCGGTCATTACTGGCTTGACGGCGTCGACGTCGCCACGCTTGACCGTGATGCCCTTGCCGAGGTTCGCAATGAAAAAATCGGTTTCGTCTTTCAAGGCTTCAATCTGCTTTCCCGCACCACCGCGCTGGAAAATGTGGAAATGCCGATGCTCTACAACCGTCACCGGCTTCGCGCGCAGGAACAACACGATCGCGCTTTCCAATCCCTCGAACTCGTCGGCTTGGGGCAGCGGGCGGAGCATCATCCCAACCAGCTTTCCGGTGGACAACAGCAGCGCGTTGCCATCGCTCGGGCGTTGGTAAACCGCCCCACCCTGCTCCTCGCCGATGAGCCAACCGGAAACCTCGACACCCAGACAAGCATCGAAATCATGGGGGTTTTCCAGAAGTTAAACGACCAGGGCATCACCATCATCATGGTCACCCACGAGCTCGATGTGGCTCGCTTTACCAAGCGTATGATCATTCTGCGCGACGGACGGGTGGTCACCGACCAGCCCGTTGCCAACCGCGCCGTTGCTGCGACCGAACTGCAGCATCTGCGTCAGGAACAACAGGCGGTCAAACTTCATTAAAACGCTGGCATGAAGGCTGAACAATGAACCAGGAAAAAGACATGCCTCCAGAGTCTCTATTCAATTTTTCGCCTGCTTAATTCTTATGCGCCTCCTTGCTTCATTTAAAATTGCTGCCCGGGCGCTTCGCCGCAATAAAATGCGTTCTTTATTGACCATGCTGGGCATCATCATTGGTGTTGGCGCAGTGATTGCCTCGGTGAGTTTGACCACAGGCGCCACCCGTCAGGTGGAAGATCAGGTCGCCAGCCTCGGGGAAAATGTGGTCACCGTTTTTTCTGGAAACTTTACCCGTGGCGGCATGCGCGGTGGCTGGGGCAGCGCGCCCACCCTGACCCTTGGTGATGCCCGCGACATTGCCAGGCTGAAGGACGTCGTTGCCGTCACCCCTGAAGTACGCGACCGTGAGCAGGTCCTCGCCAACGGCTTGAATTGGAATACCCAGGTCATGGGTGAATCGCCTGATTATCCCAACATCCGTAATTGGAAAATTTCCAAAGGCGCGATGTTTTCGCAAGATGACGTGGCCAGCCTGGCCAAATCGGCGGTCATCGGCCAAACCGTGGTGGACCAATTATTTCCCAACCAGGATCCGATTGGCCAAACCATCCGCATCCGTAACCTGCCTTTCCTGGTGGTGGGAGTCTTCGCGCCTAAAGGGTTCAACCTCTTTGGCCAGGATCAGGACGACACGGTCGTGGTGCCTTACACCAGCCACATGCACCGTATTACCACCCGCATTTTCGTCAATGACATCCTGGTTGAGGCGGCGAGCTCTGACACCATTGATGAGGTACAGGATGAAATAACGGATTTACTGACGGTCCGGCATCATTCCGTGGAACCGGATTTCACGGTGCGAAACCAGTTGGAACTGATGGACATGGTCACCAAAACCTCGCGCACCATGAGTCTATTGATTGCCGGCGTCGCCGCCGTCTCGCTCGTTGTTGGTGGCATCGGTATCATGAATATCATGCTGGTCAGTGTCACTGAGCGAACCCGGGAGATCGGTATTCGCATGGCCGTCGGCGCCCGGGCGGGGGACATTCTGGTCCAATTCCTGATCGAGGCTGTGACACTGAGTGCTATCGGCGGTGCCACCGGCATCGCCTGCGGTATGCTTTTTTCAGTGTTCATTTCCAATTTTTATGCGATCCCGGCTTTCACCCCCTATTTGTGGATCGGCATCGCGTTCGTATCCAGTGCGCTGATCGGCATCATCTCAGGGTTTTATCCCGCGTGGAAAGCATCCCAGCTAGACCCAATTGACGCCTTGCGCTATGAATAATCGCGCATGCCAAAACGCGAAATCCAATTCCCCCGCTATCTGGTTGCCAAGAAGATCCTCCGGCAGTCCCCAAAGCTATCTCCCCATGGCTCTCGGTTGACCGCCTCGACCGATTGACCCTTGAAATGGATTGATGAATACGGAATTTCTTTCAACGCATACTCCCCAACTGTTTGCCGAGGCTGTCCAGCGGGCCGTTGTTCTCTTGCGCGCTGGCGAGGTGATCGCTCTGCCAACGGAAACGGTTTACGGGCTCGCGGCCAATGCGTTGAATGAAAATGCGGTCGCGAAGGTTTTTCAGATTAAGGGCCGCCCCCCCCACAACCCGCTCATCGTGCACGTGGCGGGCCTGGCCATGGCCCGGCGGTGTGTAAGCGGATTTCCCGCTTTGGCGGAAAGACTGGCCGAAGCCTTCTGGCCGGGACCTCTCACACTTGTGCTGCCGTGCGTTGACCAGATTCCGGCCAATGTTACTGCTGGCGGAAATACAGTTGCCATTCGCTGGCCTGCCCATCCATTTATTCAAGCGGTCATCCGTGAATGCGGTTTTCCTCTCGCAGCCCCCAGCGCCAATCTTTCCAATCGTGTTTCGCCTACTAACGCGGAACACGTCCGCGCCCAGCTCGATGCCAAAATCCCTCTAATCGTCGACGGCGGTCAATCCCAGGTCGGAATCGAATCCACCGTGCTGGATTTGTCCGTTTCCCCGCCAGTCCTCTTGCGGCCGGGAATGATCCACGCGGAATCACTGTCCGCCGTCGCGCAGGAAATTTGCTTGGTTAATTCCCAGGCCGGGGGAGCGCTGCGCAGTCCCGGTCAGTTGCCCAAGCACTATTCGCCCAACGCGAAATTGTGGGTTTGGGATTGGGATGACGAGGCCGGATTGTGCGCTCGGGTCGCGGCCTTGGGCTTGGAACCTGCCAGCGTGCAGATCCTCGCACATACCCGGATTCCCTCCAGCGAAGCCTTCGCCGGTATCAGTGTGATTCCGCACGATGCCGAAGCGTTTGCCCGGGCGCTATATGCGGAATTACATCGCTGTGATGATGCCGGTGTGAAATACATCATTGTTGAAAAACCGCCCGACCTGCACGAATGGGCCGGTATTCTCGATCGCTTGCGCCGTGCTTCAGCCTGATCGTGCGTGGAGCCGATTTGTGGGGCTCTGGTCCACTCCATCATCCATCAGCCGAGGTCAATGATTCTCCGTCCACCGGGGCCGGTCGGTGAAGAACAAACCGGCGTCGAGGGATTTGGCCGTGCGCAAGGGGAAACCGTTCAGAAAATCCCTCTGGCTTTTGGGGCCGATCGTTATATTCGATAGGTCATCACCCGGGTTAGCAGCCAGCTGCTGGTCCACCGCATCCTTGATGACAAAATTCAAAACGAGACGATTCCAGCCGTCATGCTCGGCGCGCAGGACACTGGTAAAAAACTTGTCATCCAGTGTCATTGAGGTGAGATAAACCCCTTTCACGGGCTGAAAATAATCGTTGATGGCGGAAAAATTCTCCTGGGTATCCCGCGACAGCGAGATGCAGTCATGTTGCCCGTACCATGCCACCGCCCAGGGCATGTCGCTCATCATCAATTCATCCGGGGCAAGCCAGTTGGCTACTTTTTGAATTTCCGGTGGATAATAAGGCGGGTATGCGAGCGGCCGTGGTTTTGGCGGCAAGAACGTTGCCATAAAAGGCAGACAGAGTACTGCCGTCACGAATATCATGGCGGCATAACGAGTTGCTAAATTGGGCAGAGTCATTTGCTCCAGCAGCGTCAGGAAAAAGGCGGTGCCAAATATCACCACCAGTGGCGTCAGCAGGACCAGTAGATTCTCTGAATTCAGATCCGGGGTCGCTTCGGAGAGCCAGGTCCGTCCTAGGGCTTGCACCACCACGAAGCAGCTTAAGCACATCAATAAAAAGTATCGCAGCCGGCGAGGTGCAGGCTTGCGAAAACCCAACAAGAGGCCCGCGAAAAATAGGATTCCTGCCCATCCACCTAAATGCGGCAGGTCCTTTTGAAAAATGGCCATGCCATTATTCAGCAATTTGTGGAGTATTAAATTTAGCCACCCGCCGCGCGTCTCCGCTCCTGCCATCGGGGGATTTGCTGATTGCAATAGTGTTAGCCCCGGAAAAAGACTGGTTCCTTCCAATAAAGCATAGCCGGTCAGGCCAAAAAAATGGCCGCTGATCTCGTAATTGCGCACCAGCCACGGTGTCACGACCAGCGCGAACATCCCGCCCATCGGGAATATCAAATTCATGCGCCGCGCACCTCCAAATGCCGCCAGAAAAATCAGCACGGGCAGGATCAACCAGCCAAAAGAGTATCGCGTTAACGTGCCCAACGCCATCATGACACCGGTGGCAATGGCTAGTCTAAAGAGTCGACGCGGATTGGTCGTTTCCGCCCGCACTTGTGATTCGATTTCCGACAGGCAAAAAGTCAGTCCCAAAAAAATCACCAGCACCAGTAGAGTGGAGAGACCGGAAGTGCTGAATTGCCATAACTCGTTTGACCCCAGTGTGACCAGTGCCGCAAGCCACCCAACGGTTGTGTCAAACCACCGCTTGGCCAGCACAAAAGTCAGACCCACCGCTACCATCAATAGTAACTGATTGAATATCGCAATGATGAACTCCGGTTTATAACGTAAAAAATGTCCGTTTTGCGCCCAAAAACCGTTTTTTGTGACTATTTGGCGATTTGGATTCAGCCATTTCAGCAAGCCCGCGAGTAGAGTCGGGTAAAATGGCGGATTCCCCAGATCGGCATAGTAGCCGCCTTGGTTGCCCAAGGCTTGTTGGGGTGCAGCCCCGTTGCGGTCGTTGGAGTGCATCAAATATAACCGTAAGGGAACGATACACTGGGTGGAATAACCGTGTCCGTCGGCCAGATTTCTTGCCACCTGTGCCGCGTCCATCGCTTCCGGCGCGGAAAACCCACGATACGACCACACATCATACCAAAGTATCAGTCCGGCCAGCGCCAGGCAGCCGGCAAAAACCCACATCAGGCGCCTGCCCCCGGTGCTTTCCAGCTCAGTAATCGTTTTTTGGACCAGATCGACAATCCTCATACTTTAAAAGCTCAAAACCCTTCCAAATGATACTCGTGCAACTTGCGGTGGAATGTCCGGCGACTCATGCCAATCTTTTGTGCCGCGCGCGTGCGGTTTCCCGCGGTTTCTTTCAAGGCGCGCATGATCAATTGTTTCTCGGCGTCCTTCACCGTGAAATCTTTTCCCTGCAATAATTTTACCTCGCTCACCATCCCGCTGCCCCGGACAGAAGCTGGTAAATCCCGCAGCGAGATGCGGTCGCCCCGGGCCAAAACCACGGCATGTTCGATGGCGGCCCTTAACTCGCGTACGTTCCCGGGCCAGGAAAAATTCATCATTGCTTCGAGCGCATCCGCGGTGAAATCATTCACCGCCTTTCCGTTTTCCTGGGCAAACTCGCGCAGGAAAGCATAGGCTAAAAGTGGAATATCCCCGGTCCGTTCGCGCAAGGGCGGCAGTTCAATTTCCACCACCCGCAGCCGGAAAAATAAATCCTCCCGGAATTTTCCCGCTTTGACCATTTCTTCCAGGTTCTTGTTGGTCGCCGCCACCAGCCGCACGTCCGCACTGAGGGTTTTGTTGGATCCGACACGCTCAAAGGACCTTTCGCCGAGGAACCGCAGCAGCTTCACCTGAATGCTCTGGTCAATCTCGCCAATTTCATCCAGGAATAATGTCCCTCCCTGCGCCAATTCAAAGCGCCCGATTCGCCGCTCGTGTGCACCCGTGAAGGAACCGCGTTCGTGGCCGAATAATTCGCTCTCCAACAGCGTCGAGGACAAGGCGGCGCAATGGACTGCCACAAAGGGTTGTTTCGCTCGCGGACTCAACTGATGCAGCGCTTTTGCGACCAGTTCCTTCCCCGTCCCGCTTTCTCCCGTAACCAACACCGTTGCCCGCGTGGGTGCAACTTGCTTCACCACTTCAAAAATTTCTTTCATCGCCGGAGACTGGCCGATGATGTTCTCCATGCCAAATTTTGCATCCAATTGCTGGCGCAGGACGACGTTTTCAACCTCGAGATTTTGCTGTTTCAACGCGCGTGCAATGCGCATCTCCAGTTCGTCAATCTGTAGCCGCCCTTTGGCAATATAATCATCCGCGCCGCGTTTCATCGCCTCCACCGCGATTTCCTCCGAACCGTACGCCGTCATTAATATGCAGATCGGCGGCTTTGCCAGCGATTTCGCCCGCCCTATCAGTTTCAGCCCGTCTTCGCCCGGCAGCCGGAAATCCGTGAGCATGACGACAAAGTTTTCGTGCTCGAGCAAGTCCATGGCCGTCTTCGCGTCTTCCGCGATGTATACGTCATAACGCTCCTCCAGCGCTGCCCGCAAACCCTCCCGCGTCGGCTTCTCGTCGTCCACAATTAATAAGGTCGGTTTTTCAGCCATGTTCTTTCACCAGCGTGGTCGCAAAACTCTCAGAGCCAGCCTGCCGGGACGGGTAGGTCCAAAGCGAGCCGCTAATCCACAGTCTTCCGGTATGGTTGCTTCTTTCTTCATTCAATCTGCTGGTCTCTGACTTTTGGCATCTGGTGCTGCAGTCTCATCATTGCTGCCATTCTTGTTGGTGAGCAAACGCGTTTTCGGCTTCGGTAGCGGCAACCAGATCCGAAACGTGGTCCCGCGTCCAACCAGGCTCTCCAATTCCACCCTGCCATCGTGTGCGCGGATAATGCGCTGAACGATCATTAGTCCCAGCCCGGTGCCCTTCTTTTTGGTTGTGTAAAACGGCTCAAAAATTCGGTTGAGCTGTTCTTGCGGAATGCCGCCCCCGGTATCCGTCACGCTGACCCATACATGGTCGCCCGTCTCACCGGTCTGCAGCGTCAGTGTGCCCCCTGTGGTCATCGCCTGCACCGCATTCTTGACCAGGTTAACCAGCACCTGCTGCATTTGCGTGGCGTCGATCAGCGTGGGCGTCAGGTTGCGCGATAGTTTTTTCTTAACCGTTACTCCCCGGTTTTCAATTTCTGGCCCCATTAATGCCAGCGTTTTTTCCACAACGTCATTCAGCAAAGCCGGACGAAGCTGCACCGGCGCGGGTCGGATCGCCCCGAGGAATTGAGTGATGATGTAATCCAGCCGGTCAATCTCCCCCTTGGCCACCCCCAGATATTGCTCCAATTTTTTCCCTGTTTCGGCGGCGTCGGCTTCCGTTCCCTGGTTTTGCGGCCGTGACCGCGTGACCAGTTTTGCGCTGGCCGGAATGCCTTTCAGTTTCTTGACCTCCCGCTCGATCAACTGCAAATGAATATGTAACGCGTTAAGCGGGTTTCCAATTTCATGAGCCACACTGGCCGCCAACAGGGTCAGCGCTTGAACGCGTTCGCTTTCGATGGCTTCAAAGGTTTTTTGTCGTGCTTCGGTGGCGTCATGCAGGATCAACGCCACCCCGGAGCTCCCCTTTGCCTCGTCGTCCAGCGGGGCGGCGTAAAGCCGCAAAAACCGGGAACGTGGATAATGTATCTCAAATTCATGGCGCGAAACCCTGGCTCCCCCTGAATGGTCAGCTTGGGAGATTTTCTGCCAATCCACTTCCGGCAAAATCTTCGAGATGTGTTGTTCTTCCTCATCAGGCTGTAAACCGATCAGTCGGGTTACCGCTTGGTTGAAATAAATGACTCGCCCTTGCTCATCGACTACCAGTACACCATCCTCAATTGTATTGAACAGCGTCTCTAAAAAGCTACGTTCCCGCGCGAGCCTTTGGACCACGGTTTGCAGTCCTTCAGCGTCCAGCCTGCCTATGCGGCCGAGCACTTTATCAAGAAAACTGGATTTTATTGCCGGCATTTTTCAGACTAAGTTTTATAGTGGCAAAATGGCACAAAATAAAATTGGGTCAAGTCCTTTGATTGTGTTTTAGTGGCGCAATTAATTGCCCGGCTTTGGACGGCGGCTCCGGTGATAACCATATAGGCCCGTGCGGGCAAGCTTCCATGTCGGCGGAAACCAGTCGGGGTCATTTTTCCGCTGATGTCAGGGACAGGAAAATATCCTCCAGCTGTTCTGAGCCGCCTGTGCGCGCCCGAAGTTCCTCGCGCGTGCCTACCGCGATCAGCTTGCCGCCATGGATAATCCCGATGCGATCAGCCATCTCTTCGGCAATGCTCAATTGATGAGTGGAAACCAGTACCGTTACCCCGTTCAGGGAGCGCTCTTTCAAAACATCTTTCACCACTCGTGCGTGTTGGGGGTCGAGGCCGACCATTGGTTCATCAATCACAAACACTTCCGGATCGTGCAGCAGGGCGGCCACAATGGCAACCCGCTGGCGGGTGCCGTGTGAAAGGCCCTCAAGCGCCCGGTCCACATAATCCTTTAGGTGGAATCGCGCGACGAGTTCTGCCGAGTTTTTCTCAATTCTGGCTGCTTCCAAATTGAATAACTGGCCGACGAATCGGAAAAATTCTCGCGCCGTCAACTTGTCGTACAAGAACGGAAAGTCCGGCACATAAGCCAGCCGTTTCCGGGCTTCAAGCGGCTGGGTCTGAATGTCAAAACCGCAGATGCGGGCGCAACCCGCCGTCGGTTTGATCAGCCCGGCTAGCATTTTGATCATCGTGGTCTTGCCCGCCGCGTTTGGTCCCAGCACTGCAAAAAATTCGCCGCGCTCGATTTTCAGCGACACCTGGTCCACGGCGGTGATATCTCCGAATTTTTTAACGATCTGGTCCAGTTCGATCATGGCTTGTTCAACTCATCAATAATGGCGGTTACATTTCCGGGCAGGCGGATGCGCAGTATTTCTCCCAGCGTGCTGACATCCACCGAGATGACATGTCCCAGCACCGTGGTCTCCAGCCGATACACCGGCACGTATTCCGCACCGATCTTCAGACGAGTCCTCCGCGCAACCCATTCCAAATTTTGTCCCCCGGCCATCGGGGCAAAATCCGGCAAATCCATTGAGCCGAGCAGGGTGTCGGCCAGATTCCCGGTGAAGGCCTGGACCAATGCGTTGGGGTTGGCCAGGGCACTAAACGGCAAGTCCCGCTCAATCGTGCCGGCATCCCCCGAAATTTTCACCCGCACCATATCGTTAGTCGCTAGAGAATGGATTTCCACGGTGGCCTGGTGCGCGGTCACTTTCAAGGTGACCTCCTGCCAGGTGCGCTGGGGGGAGAAGGTGACCCGCCCATCAAATTTCAGCCGGTTCGTAAAGTCACCAAGCGAGATGTTGCCGGCAAAGTGAAGTTGATAACCGGCTCGCATTGCGAATCCTTCCGGCGGCGGTTTGGTGTCGTCCATGGTCGCCATTTGCTGCCCCACACTGGTCGACAACTCACAATAACCCGTGCGGTCGCCGTTCTGGTAGACACTTAGCGACGAGGCGTCCGGAGCGGTCAATACCTTGCGCCAAACGAGTTGCAATGGCACCGGCATGTCACCGCCTTGCGAGCCATATTCCATTCGCCACAGCATCACGTTCATCGTGATCCAAAAGGCGGCGAGAGCCAAGAATGAGAGGCGCGCAGTCATGCGATCATCAGGGCGGAAGAATAATTGTCTGCCCAACGTATAGCTTCTTCGGGTTCACGCCCGGGTTTGCCGCCTCCAGCGTGTAAATGGAAAGGGCGTGCTTGCGCGCAATGGACGCCAGAGTTTCGCCGCTGGTCACGATGTGGGTATGCGATCTAGCCGGCCGTGCTGTTGCCGTGGTCCGTAGCGGATGTGCCGGCGTCGCGGACAGGCTTTGCTCTGTTGTCCTTGCCTGCTGCGTACCCGGCTGGCTTGCATCCGGGGAAATGTCGTCCGGTGTCAGGCTGACCCCGCCAGTTTGCGCCTGGGAAAGAACGCCGGGATTTTTAATGCCCCCACCGGCGGTGGGCGTCCCATTGGCACCAATGATTCCAGCAGCTTTTAACGAAGTGTAATAGGCGCTCCAATCCCTTAGCTCGCCATTCAGTTTGTCCAATTCGGCCTGCAATTCGCGGTTGGTTTCCACCATCGAATCCATCTGTTTCTGAACCGCGGGCGCGTCGGGCAGGCTGCAAACATCCGAAGCCAGCTGCATTTTGCAACTATGGATCCGTTGATCAATCAAATCACGGTTCTTGGCGTCCGGTTCCAGTTTTAAGTATTGCTCATAATGGTAAATGGCCGCGGCGGGGTCGGGAGATTCAGTATCATAAAGCACGGCCAGTCGGTAATGTGCCTGGGCTGAATGGGGGTTTACTTCCAATGATTCCTGGAACGCTTCAATCGCCCCGGGCCAATCCATCTCATTGCATCGACTGTTGCCGAGCACAAAATGCGGCTCCTTTTCCTCGTCCATCTGGCCGGACTCACCCGGAGAACAGCCACCGACCGCAGCCAAAGCCACGGAAACCACCAACAGCATGTTGAACCGGCCCAAAAACGACATGTCTTAAAGTAGACAAAATTGTCCCCCCGTGCAATCGCTTGCTCAAAAGACGCAATATTTGCAGGTCAGTTGCCCGCTTTTATGCGCCACCCTCCATTCACCGCCATTGCGAGAATTATTCTCAGGCCGTTTTAGAAGTCTCCAGAATAATAAGAGCGATCACTGCCCTCGCACTCCAAGCCAGTGTACGAATCCAATTGGTCCGCACTAGTTTTTGCTGTGTAGTGGCATCAAAACCTTTTTCCAGTCGTTTATGTTGGGGAATTTGCCGGAAGATTGTGCTGCCCCAGATGACCGTCAGCAGTGCAAAACCGATCCATGGTACCCAGTTGTGCTGAAAGTAAATCAAAGCGATTGCCGTAGCTAGCTCGATCAACATGGCGGGACCGACCACCCACCCCGTCCGACGAGTGTAATTATTCTCGTATTCAGCAAATCTCTCCTGGCCAATACGATTAAATAATGGGTATTGGACCAGTTGTACGAACCAGATGATGCCGGTCATGTAGAGGGTGGCGGCCGCGTGCGCCAGGGGCAATGCAGTTTCCACCACGGTCTTCATGGCTGATCTCGCAGGATCGCTTCGGCTGCGAGTCTGCCACTGGCCATCGCCGTCTTGATGGAGGCGATACCGCAATAATCGCCGCAACGGTAAAGCCCCTCGCGAATCCGCAAGGTCAATTCCGGTGATGCCGTTTGGGCGGGCACCGCCTCGGCGATGTTATAGGTGCGCAGGTGCCGCCACGACTCGACTGCTGAACCAAACCAGCCGTACAGCTGAGCGCGAACATTTGTTTCGAGTTGCGGATCTCGCATGGCGGTCCGGTCAATCACGCTGACGGAAGCCAAATGCTTCCTCGGCGGAGCATACTCTGGAGCCAAGGCGGTGAGGAAAGATAGATTATTGATCGGTCCATTCCCCTCCCCATTAAGCAGCAGAATAGGTTGGCGGATCGGCAGTTCTGGCGTTTCATAATAAAAACAGGAAACGGAATTGGCGGGGGCAGACGGAGTGCCTTCATTAAGCAGTCGCGCGGCCTCCCGGGCGCTCGTGGCCATCAACACGCTACGGCAGGTGATCTTCTGACCCGTGGCCAACCTGACGCCCATGGATTCGATGCCGGCAACGTGCGTGTTAAGTTGAAGTGTGCCTTGCTGCAGCCGCCCGGCCAGTTGACGCGGAATGGCTGCCATCCCCAAGGCAGGCACGGCACTGTCGCCGCGTGCGAAATAACTAAAAACGGATTCAAATTTTTTCACCGTGGTGTTCAGGCCCGGTTCGAGAAAGACGCCGCCGAGAAACGGCTTAAAAAAACGGTTAATGAGTGAATCCGAAAAGCCCTCCGCTCGCAAAGCTTCCAAAGTGCTCCGGTCCGGCGGCATTTTACCCAGGCTCGATAGCCCCAGCCGGAGGCGTGCCACCCTGAGTTTGTCTGGGAAGGAACCTATCGGATTCAACAGCCCCGACAATCCGGAAATCGGCCGGCGAAACGGATCGGCAACGCGATGCCATCGTTTATTGAACCGGACCAATGCGCCCGGATAAAAAGGGCGCAAATCCAATGCGGAATAATCGAGGAATTTCCGAGCCTCGGGATAGGCGGTCAACAGAACCTGAAAACCCCGATCCAGTCGGAACCCGTCCTGTATATCGGTTCTTACTCGACCGCCGATTTCATCACTTCCTTCGCAAACCAGAACATTTCGCCCCGCCTTTTGTAACGTCACCGCTCCTGCCAAGCCAGCCAGACCAGCGCCAACGATGATCGTATCGAAGCTTGGTTTCATTTCTGATGGTGGATTTTCACGGATTTTGAGGTGCGCGCCGGCCTCTCTTTCCAGGGCGACGCAAGCCGTCCAGCACGGTGCAAAAGTGGTTCAGGTCCTCTGCCGGCACTGCGCCGATTTCGTCCAGCGCCTCGCGGTAGGCTGGCATGGCGCGGCCGCCAACAATCAGGGTAACTTCCAACGGCAGAAGCATACGGAGCTTCTTCAACTCATTCGCCAGCAGAGGATCGTCTTCCGGATATACCAGACTCAAGGCCACCGCCCGCGCTTGATTCTGCCGGGCGATGCCGGCAATTTCCGCGGCCGGCAGGCCAGACCCCAGGTAAGTAACCCGCCAGCCTAGATTAGCCGCCGTCGCCCCGGCAAGCAGTGCGCCGATTTCTTGTGTCTGGCCCGTCGGCGTTGCCACGACGATGACCGGACCGCTGGCGGAGGCAGTGACCAGTCTTGTGGCGTTGCCCAGGAATGTGCGGATGACCGCGGTGGCGAAATGTTCATGAGCTGCAGTGATGGCGCCCGTGCGCCACAAATCGCCCGCTGCTTGGGCCAATGGGGCAATGACCCGCTGTAGCAAACCTTGGATGCCTAGTTCGGTTTCCGCTTTCTGGAAAACCGCCTCGAGGGCCGGCGCATCCAGTCGCGCCATGGCAACAATGCATTCCTCAAGAAACGTGAATTTGTCTGCAGCGCCAGGCGTTCCCAAGATCGCTTCATGATCAATTTTTTCAGTTTCCTTCACCAATCTTTGCAGGCTTTCCAAAGGCAAGCTCGCCAATTGCCCGATGCCATGGCCGCCTTGGGAGAGTACCCGCAGCAGGCTTAGCCGCTCAATGTCCGCCTCTGAATAAAGGCGACGGTTGGTTGCCGTGCGTTTGGGTTTAACCGCGCCGTAACGCTTTTCCCAAATCCGAATGACGTGCGCACTCAAACCGGTGCGCCGGGCAGCGACTTTAATTGGATGGTCTAAAGTTGGCATTTAAGTTAGACAATAATTAGACATATATTTGCTTTTGGCAAGCTAAAAATTCCAGGCAAACGCGCGGCATGCCGACGCGAATGGCGGGTGGTGAAAGTGCTTATCACGCCTAATAAATAGGTATTTACTAAAATAATGCCGCCATTGATGTTCTTGGGACGGAAGCTGAAATAGAGCGGCGCTATTTTTTGCCATCATGGCAAAAACCTGAAAAAGAATCTAATTTATTTAGTAAAATAAATTAGACACAATGTTGACAATTGGGCGATTATTAGTAATGTTGTTTTTGTGGTAGGGAAAAAAATACCGTCCTCCGTACGAACGTGAAAACCAATTGTGAATCTCTCAAGTCCGTCGGCAAGCCTGCGCGGAGGAAGGCGGTGCGGTGCCGGTTTGAGCCGCCGCTGCGATTTTGTCCGGTCATCCGGTTTCAAGCAAATTTGCCGAAACCCTCAGTTTAATTTTTGGGGCAGGCTTTTTCGACCCAAACATATGAACAGCACGGCTGTCAAACCTGCGGCAGTTATTTTTGGAGCCACCGGCGGCATTGGTTCATCCCTTTCGCGGCGGCTAAGGGCTGCGGGCTGGGACCTGGTTTTGAGTGCGCGTCGCCCGGAGCCGCTGACCCAATTAGGGCAGGAACTGAGCGCGTTCACTGAACTTGCGGATGCCGCCAACGCAAGGGAGGTGGAATTGGTTTTCGACCGCGCTCTTGAGAAGCTGGGGCGGCTCGACGGAGTGGTGAATAATTGCGGCTCCCTCTTGCTCAAATCCGCGCACCTGACGACCGGGGAGGAGTGGTCGCAGACAATCGCCACCAATCTAACCACGGCCTTTTTCGTCCTGCGCGCGGCCGCATCGCGCCTGATGCGCACGGGCGGCGGCAGCATTGTTTTGATGTCCTCGAGCGTGGCCAGGCGTGGCCTGATTAATCATGAGGCTATCGCCGCTGCCAAGGCCGGCGTTGCGGGCTTGGCCCTCGCCGCCGCCGCCACCTACGCCCGCTACAATATCCGCGTCAATTGTGTTGCGCCGGGATTGACCCGCACACCCTTGGCAGCACCGATCACCAAAAATGAGGCCAGCCTCAAAGCCAGTGCCGCGATGCATCCCCTTGGCCGTATCGGCGAACCGAATGAAGTCGCCAGCGCGATCGCTTGGCTGCTGGATCCCGAACAAAAGTGGGTGACTGGCCAGGTAATCGGGGTGGACGGTGGTTTGTCCTCCATCCAAGCCCGGTCCGTCGCTTGATGGAGGTATCGTTTAGTGTGATGGCAGAAAAACCCACCCGCCTCCAGGCCTGCAATCCTGCATTGACCTTCTCCTCCCTTCGCCCCGTCACTGTTGCGCCATCTTGCCTGGGCGCTGTTTTTGGTTAATTGTTGGAATCAGGAAACAAGATGATTGAACTTAAGCGACATATTGTAGTGGTCGGCGCTGGTTTTGGCGGACTGGCTTTTTGCCAGAATTTTCCCCGGGAGGAAGCGCGCATCACGTTGATCGACCGGACCAACCATCATCTCTTTCAACCGCTGCTTTACCAGGTGGCCACCTGCGGACTTTCCGCGACTGAAATCGCGCAGCCGGTTCGGGCCATTCTTTCCGACCGCCCGGACATTACCGTCTTGCTGGACAAGGTGCTGGATTTTGACCTAAAGCAGCGGAAGGTTTTTCTCTGTCACCAAGTCCTCGAATACGATTACCTCGTGCTCGCGCTTGGCGGACGGACTGGATACTTTGGTCATCCTGAGTGGGAACCGTTTGCGCCTGGCCTGAAGACGCTGGATGACGCGTTGCGAATTCGGAGCAAAGTTTTGCTGGCCTTCGAGCAGGCGGAAAACGCCGTGAATACCGCGGAGCACGACCAATTGCTGACGATCGTGGTGGCGGGTGGCGGACCAACCGGGGTGGAGCTTGCCGGTGCTTTTGCCGAATTGGCGCGCACCGTCCTAAAGCGGGATTTTCGCCGTATCGATCCCACCCAGGCTCGCGTCATACTGCTCGAGGCGGCGCCAACCCTGCTTTCGTATTTTCCTCCAGACTTGTCTGCTAGCGCTCACCGTCAACTCGAACGACTCGGTGTGGAAGTCCGCACTTCCAGCCCGGTTCAGGCAATTCGTGACGGCGAAGTGGAGTTGAAGAACGGTGAGATTATCCGCGCTGCGAACATCATCTGGGCGGCAGGAGTGGCGGCTTCACCCCTTACCAAAAAGCTCGGCGTTGAACTCGACCGCGCAGGAAGGGTGAAAGTGAACCCTGATCTGACTTTGCCTGGTCACCGCGAAGTCTTCGCGATTGGCGACATGGCGCTCGTTCTGCAGGCTGACGGTCGGCCGGTTCCGGGCGTTTCACCGGCCGCGATGCAGATGGGCATCTTCGTAGGTAAATTGATTAGCAAAGAAGTGCAGCCCGGGCCTCCCGCTGGTGGGCGCCCCGTGTTCAAATATTGGGACAAGGGTTCGATGGCCACAATCGGCCGCACGGCCGCGGTTGCCATGGTGGGACGCTTCAAATGCTCCGGCCTGATCGCCTGGCTGGCGTGGTTGTTTGTGCATCTGATTTTCCTGGTGGGTTTCCGTAACCGCCTGGCGGTGATCCTGCAATGGATGTATTCGTATTTTTCCTACAAACGCAGCGCGCGACTGATCACCAATCTGCCGCCCGAGCCGGCTGATCAGTAGCCAGCCAGACTTGGGGCTACATTAAAACCAGCAAATCAAACAAATATCTGTCGTTCCCCACCGGCGCAATCGTGTCACGAGGCTTCGCCGCGACTCTTTACCGTGTTTTTGAAGCCACAACCCGGTTCAGCAAGGTCGGTTCATCTTGAGCTCCTCTCAATCTCCAAACCTTGGATTCAAAAGCTTGAGTGATTCGCAAAATTGATCAATAATTCTCACATCTCGTGGATCAAGTGTCCCAACAAAACCGTCAGAATCCGGGAAGCTCTGGATATCTCCTTTCCATCGTTATTCCCATTTATAACGAAGAAAAGGCCATCCCTGCCTTGTTTCGCGAACTGATGAGGATCTGCGAAGCAGATCTGAAACCCTGCGGACCCGTTGAAATTGTGCTCGTGAATGATGGCAGCCGCGATCGCAGTTGGCCGCTAATCGCAGAGCAGTGCGGAGAGCAGCCTCATTGGGTGGGGGTCAATCTGTCCCGAAATTTCGGCCATCAACTGGCTCTGGTCGCTGGTCTGGAGACGGCGCGAGGTGAGGTCGTGGTGTCCATGGACGCTGACCTGCAGGATCCGCCCGCGGTGATTGTCCAAATGATCGAGGCTTACCGCCAGGGTTACGATGTGGTTTATGGCACCCGCAAAAGCCGGGGCCAGGAGACTCTCACCAAGCGCATCACGGCCGGCATTTTTTACGAGGTCATTGAACGGCTGAGTGGCGTGGCCATTCCGCGAAACACTGCGGATTTCCGCCTGTTGAGCCGGCGTGCGCTCACCGAGCTGTCCCGTTTGCCGGAGACGCATCGGTTCCTGCGCGGCCTCGTGCCGTGGATCGGTTTTCCCCAAACGCAGGTTTATTATGATCGCGGCGACCGCGTTGCCGGTGAAACCCATTATCCGTTCCGCAAAATGCTGCGCCTGGCACTTGATGGCGTGACCTCCCTTTCCACCAAACCACTGCGTCTGGCTTACTTGTTCTCGCTGCTGCTGTTTGCTGTTTTTGTAAGTTACATCATTTACGTACTGTTCAATCACTTTGTGCTTGGCGGGGTTTTGATTCCCGGGTGGACTTCGCTCATGTCGGCGATCACCATTTTCGGCACCATTCAATTGTTGCTGTTTGGCGTTTTTGGCGAATACCTTGGCCGCGTTTACGAACAGGTCAAGAACCGGCCATTATATATTGTCCAGGACATCAAGCGCGCCGGCGAAAACAGGTTTGGTCCGGGGCAAAAACCACCGGATTAACTCTATGGGGTTCTTTTTCCGTCTCTCCCGTCCGGTGCGGGTGGCGATCGTTTTGATGCTCGCCGTAACGTTTTATCGGCTTTGGTTTATCACGAAACTGGATTTGGTTCCTGACGAAGCTTACTACTGGCTCTGGTCCAGGCATCTCGCGGCCTCCTATCGCGACAAGGGACCGGCGGTGGCTTGGATTATTGCGCTCGGCACCCGCCTGTTCGGCCAGACCGTCTTCGGTATCCGCTTCTTCGCAGTCATTCTCAGCACTGGCACAGGCATTCTACTTTTTCAACTCGCCCGGCGTCTGTATGACGAGCGTGTTGCCCTTTGGTCCCTGATCGTGGCTTCGGTCATGCCCATCATCGCTGTCGGATCCGTGCTCATGACGATTGATACTCCGAGCGTCCTTTCCTGGACGGCCGCAATGCTGATCTTTTGGGAGGCGTTGCACCGCGATAAAAACAGTGATTGGCTTTGGCTCGGGCTCGTAATCGGCGCCGGTTTTCTGGCTAAATTTACCAACGGTGTGCAGCTTGTCAGTATCGCTTTTTTCCTCCTCTGGTCCAAGGAGCACCGCCCGCTCCTCTTCAGCCGGAAAATATGGATCATGGGTGCGGCGTTCTCCTTTAGTATCCTGCCAATCATCTGGTGGAATATGCAAACCGGATGGGTTCATTTCACCGCCCTGCACGCGCGGAGCGGGGTGACTAACCATTTTGAGATCCATCCGCTCGAACTACTGGCCTTCATCGGTGGACAATTTGGCGTTGTCTCGCCCTTGCTCATGGCCGGGATGGTTGCCGCCGCCATTGGGCTCCTGTTGAAAGAACAGGCCGATTTGAGGGTGCGATTCTTGTTAAGCCAGTTTCTGCCGTTGTACGCCTTGTTTGGATTTTTCAGTTTAAACGTTGCTGGTCAGCCAAATTGGGCCGCCCCGGCGCTGATTCCCGGCATCATTTTTACCGTGGTTTTTTGGCGCTCGTTGGTGAGCCGCGTGCCGCAGTGGCGGTGGGGCGTGGGCGCTGCCCTCGGGATAGCCTCGGCCATGACCATCGTGATGCACGACACCGATTATCTGCATTTGCGCCCGAAACAAGACCCGTTGCGGCGGGCCAAGGGTTGGGAGGACTTTGCCGCCCACGTCCAAGCCGCACGCGATAAGTATCAGGCGAACTTGTTGATCGCCGACAATTATTCTCAGGCCAGCATCATGGCGTTCTACCTGCACGACCAGCCGACGACTTATCTGCTCCCCGAACCTTACGGCGCGACCCAGTTCACGCTCTGGCCGGAATACCGAGTCACTCCCGATTCCCGGGCGTTGTACGTGACTACCTCTACCGGTCCGCCGCCGGACGGCCTGAAAGATCAGTTCAAAAATGTGATCCTGGCCGATGATTTCTGGTCGCAACACGCTGGCCGGAACGTGCGTGAGTTCCAGATTTTTTTCTGCAGCTCCCAGCCAGGGCCGGATGTGGCGGCTCCCGGTAATAAGTAATGATCCGCCGGCTGGAATATTGGCTGTTAATTACAGTCCGGTCATATCCCTCCCACACCGACCCTTTCCCGAAAAATATTCATATACTGCGTTCGGCAACCTTCTTGATTCAAGGCAGAGGTTGGCCGAGAAAAGTTAGGTTGGAGAGCTTGAATGGGATGACGTACTTTTTAATCTCACCGTACTTCTGGATGATCAGGCGGGCGTTGGATGGTAACAATACATTCGCATGGTAGGTGAAGGTGTAAGTGCGATTGTAACCACCATAGCTGGTTTGTCGCAAATTGATCTCCTGTCCATCGGTTCCGATCGCTTTCAGGGAGATGATTTCCGTTGGCCCAACCAGGAGTTTCAATATGATGTTCTCGCCACCCTTTTCACCAAAGCCCGGTTTGATTGACTGGATCGACGCCCCGAACTCGTTGCCCTTGGCTCCAGCCTTGATTTCCGTGATGCCTAGGTCAATATTGGTGATGCTCAGGCCAACGCTATATCTCAAACTGCCTGAGATCTCCTTGAAGCCCCTCGCCTCCGGGCCGGGTGCCTTGAGGTTAACCTCGAAAACCACCGTTGCTCGGTCGGTCGATAGATTTGGAAAATTAATTTTGCGATCCCAATCCGTGTCTGGCAGCAAATCACTTCCGTCCAACGCAATCGCCGTATCAACTTCGCCCCCGGAAACCGCCATAACCGAGCCGGGTAATTCGCCAATGAAGGACAGGGTATAACCCGGTGGATAATTAAAGGGCCGCACATTGTTTTTATCGTCCGATGTAAATACCCAGCGCACACCACCAACCTTCAAGCTCTTGAATTCACCGCCTTGCGCTGGCGGTGCCAGATCAGTCGTTTCAGCAACAACATCTTCTCCCCCATTTATTGGGCCCAGTTTCCTTAGGATTGCCGTATATTCCGTCTTCGCCGCTGCCGCTTCGGCCGCGTAATCAAATTTTGGCGTCCCCCCGGTGATGACCGCGCGGACCGGCGCTCGCTGGCCGAATAATTTTTCGTTCAAATCGTTATTCAGGCTCAGGCCGCTCGGAGACACGTCCCTTCCTTCGGCCAGTTGCAGCCGCCACCATTCATTATTGGTTGCCAGCGAATCCATCGCCGCCAGCAAGTTGGTGCCGGCAAAAATGATTTGCAAGTCGCCCGCCGGCGTGGATTTGAAATTGGTAATATCGCTCACCGCGCCGGGCAGGTGGAAAACGGCCTCCTGCCTCATCGTCGTGAGGAAGCCCGCCAGCATGGGCCTTGACGATTGATAACCGCCCTTGGCGTCCTTTATCTTGGCCGTCATTTCCGCGTCGGTAAGTTGTGTGGGCACCGTTGGGCTGGTATTTTGTTTTTGGTCTGTCCGGGCCCCCAGCACCAAATTGCCATCCGCGCCCTTTTTAAGAGTGAAATTCATCAGGGCCAGATTCTGAAATTCCACCTTGTTGATATCGGCGAAATAGGCCGTTCCTTTGAACTTTATGCGCCCGTCGTCCTGCCTTTCGTAGGTCACATCCTTCCAGGCGGTGATACCTTTCACATTGTCCAGAATACTGCGGATGGCTCCCTGCAGTTTTTGCTCTGGCGTCTGTTGTCCGTTCATCTGCAACTGCAAGGGTGCGCAAATTGTTTCGATGACCACCCTGCCAGAACCGTCGGGGTTCAGGGTAAACTCTTCTTTGGTATCAAAACAACCGGTCAAAAAGAGTAGGGTCAGGCAGAGCACGCTACAGGGGACGTAACGCTTCATGGCGGTTTTATTCATGGTTTCCGATTTGGGTTTTCGTCTGCGAACGGCCAGAGGTGAATGGAGGTAATTGTTCTTCCACCAGCCAAAACTTTGCAAGCCCTTTTTCAAAATGATATTGGAGTTTGGCTCATGTTGACCTGTCCGGCGCTATCCTTGGTTTGCGCCTTCGCTTTGCGCATTTGGTCTCGGGGAAATCCCACTGAGGATCAATCAGCAACAGGGCCGCATCCGACATCCGAAACGGGTTAAAGATGTCATGGATCATCGCAAGCCGGAATTCCCTGAGCGTCTTTGCACCAGGTCATTCCTGCGTTTTTGAAGTAAATGTTTGTGGCAGAATTTCCAGGGTTTCCCAAGTAAAGCACTTGCTAGGCATCGAAAGTTTATTTATTCAAAGGCCGGTCATGAACGATATCCTCAAGCGCAAACCCCGGCAAAAGGCGGGTCTGACGGAACTGGCTATTTGCTTGCATACGCGTAACAATAAGCGGATCCAATCGGATGTGATGGTTGGCGAAATCAAACTTTTGCCTGACCATGCAAGCCGTGTCCGGCAGTAAAAAGCTCCCATGACTACTCCTTCAAGCCATCCTCGCCTTGGCATTATTGGCGGCGGGCAACTGGCAAAAATGACCGCGCTTGCCGCGCGGGAGCTGGGCTGCGATGTATTGGTGCTGGAGCGCAATGACCCCAGCCCCGCCGCACCCCTGGCCAACGACGTCCTGGTGGGCGATTGGAACGATCCTGAAACCCTGTTCAAGTTTGCTGACCAAGTGGACGTGGTTTCAATTGAGAATGAATTTCTCAATGTCGATTCTTTGGAAGCGATGGTGCAACGCGGTCACCTGCTCTTTCCGGGCACCGCCACCTTGCGCCGCATCCAGGATAAATTCATACAGAAGCAAACCCTGACCAGTGCGGGCTTGGCCACACCTCGGTTCGCACCTGTGGAGCTCGCCGACGATCTGGCCGGCATCGGGAAAGAATTCGGCTGGCCCATGGTTTTGAAAACCAGGCGCAACGGTTACGATGGCAAAGGCAATTTTACCCTCCATTCGGAGGCGGATATACGCGCGGCATGGCAGGCCCTTGGTGGCGGCCGCCATGCGCTCTACGTTGAGGCGTATTGCCCCTACGTCAGCGAACTGGCAGTCATCATCACGCGCAGCCGTGACGGGGCTGCGGCGGTTTATCCGGTGGTGGAAACGGTGCAGCGCAATCACATTTGTCACGTGGTCAAGGCCCCGGCGAAGGTCGCCGAACCGATTGCCCGCGAAGCCTCACGTCAGGCGCAGCAGGCGATTGAGGCGATTGACGGAATTGGCAGTTTTGGGGTGGAAATGTTTTTGACGCCGGCCGGAGAGGTCCTGATCAACGAACTCGCCCCGCGTGCCCATAATTCGGGCCACTATTCTATCGAGGCCTGCGTCTGCTCGCAGTTCGAAAACCATGTGCGCGCGGTCCTTGGCTGGCCGCTCGGCTCAACGGCAATGATCGCCCCGGCGGCGGCCATGGTCAATCTCCTTGGTGTCGGCAGCGGCCCTGGCGCGCCCCAGGGGTTGGAACGCGCGCTGGCAATTTCCGGCGCCCACCTCCATATTTACGGCAAGGCGATGAGTGGCTTGGGCCGCAAAATGGGCCATGTCACCGCGCTCGGCCAGACCCTCGAGGCGGCTGAGTCCGCGGCGCAACAGGCCGCCGCCGCCATCCAATTTGGAACCAAACCATGAAAGCACAAAAATCACCGTTGGTGGGCATCATCATGGGTAGTGATTCGGACTGGCCGACATTGCAGGCCGCGGCTGAAGTGTGTCGGGAATTTGGCGTGCCGTTCGAGGTTCGCGTCGTTTCCGCCCATCGCACTCCCGCCGACATGGCGCGGTACGCCGAAGGCGCCGAGGGGCGCGGTTTGCGCGTGATCATTGCCGGCGCCGGCGGCGCCGCGCATCTGCCTGGCATGGTCGCCAGCCTCACCACGCTGCCAGTTGTCGGTGTGCCAGTCGAGAGCAAGTCCCTCAAGGGATTGGATTCACTGCTCTCCATCGTCCAGATGCCCGGCGGCGTGCCTGTGGCGACCATGGCCATCGGCGGCGGCCGTAACGCCGGTTTGATGGCGGTGAAAATCCTCGGGGCCGGCGATGCCGCCCTGCGCAATCGCCTGAAAAAATTCATGGCCACCCTCGCCGCCGAATCCCGCCAGCGCGACGTCAAGCTGGCCGCGACCCTGAAGGATTTTTCTTCGGTGCCCTGATTCCACCCCGCCTTCACGAGGCGCTAAAGTGAATTGTCCGCCTACGATATATTTGTAAAAATATATCGTATGTGTTAGTTTAAATTCCGCCGGAATCATTCGTTAGTTCTTGACCTTGAAAAAAAATGAAAACCACTAATTACAACCATGCTTTGCCAAAAAAGCGCAAACCGGAAGGCTCTGCCCGTGCCAGCTTCTTCGCCCGGGGCATCCTGTGTCGTGCGGGCGCAGCGCTCCTGGCCCTCCTTACGCTGATGGTCACATTGTTCGCGGCCCCCGTTCAGGCTGACACCGTGGCGGCCACGAATCAAATTGCCGCCGCAGAATCCTGCCCGGTTGTGGATTACTTCACCCATTGGTTTGATCGTGTGAATGAAATCCAGTCCGGGCAACCTCATTGGATCACGCCGCTGGTCACAGTGACACCCCGGTTGGAGGAGGAAGTGCGATATGACCAGTTTCATGAAACGGTGCCGGGCGGACACAGCCTGGACGTTTATGGCGGCGGCAAGGGGGTGGAACTGATTCCCCTGCGGCCCGTTGAAATCATCATCGGCATACCGGCTTGGGAAACCGAAAACACTTCACCCCGCAAAAGCGGTTGGGCGGATGAAACCTTTCTGGTCAAATACCGATTGTTGTCCGCCAATGAGGAGAATGGAAATTATATCGTGACGGCCTTTTTCGGTCTGTCCGTCCCCAGCGGCAGCGACGATTATTCGGCGCATCACTACGGCTTCACTCCCACCATTGCTTTTGGCAAGGGCTGGGGCCGGTGTGATATTCAGAGCACGATCGGAGTCACATTTCCCGACAATGGCGCCACGGCGAATGGCCCCGGCACCCCCATTCTATACAACACCACCCTGCAATATCACGTGGCCAAATATCTCTGGCCTGAGGTGGAATTCAATTATACCTATTGGCCAAATGGCGAGCATAAGTATAAGAATCAACTCTTCGTTACGTCGGGTCTGGCCCTTGGACGTATTCCAATCTGGCACCGGCTGGGCGTCACCCTCGTGGCCGGATATCAGGTCGCCGTCTCTGACAAGCCGCTGATGCAAAATAATTTCATCCTGTCCGCACGCATTCCTTTTTGATTAGCTGAATCAAGTCCGGCGCCGGAGTCGCGGGTGCGGGAAAGGGATCAATGAAAATGCATTCATTCAAAATCATCTGGTTGTTCCTGGCATTCGGGGCCGCGACTCATCTTCGCGCCGCCGAAATCATGGTGTTCGCCGCCGCCAGTCTCACGGATTCACTGAAGGAAATTGCGGCGGCCTACGAGCAGGGTTCCTCCAACCACATTATCTTTAACTTCGGAGCCTCCAGCACGCTGGCTCGCCAGATTGCGGAAGGGGCGCCCGCTGACATTTTTTTCTCGGCGGATGAAGCCAAAATGGATGATTTGCAGAAAAAAGGACTGATCGAATCGGATACGCGTCAAAGCCTGTTGGGTAATCGGCTCGTCGTCGTCGTTTCCGACGCCAGCCTGCTGGTCATCAAGAGTGCCGGCGATTTGACCAATGCCGAAGTTGAAAAAATCGCGCTCGCTGATCCGTCCGCAGTGCCCGCCGGCATTTACGCCCGGAAATGGTTGGAAAAATCAGGCCTTTGGACTGCCATCCAGCCCAAGGTGGTGCCCACCGAAAATGTCCGCGCTGCGCTGGCTGCTGTCGAATCGGGCAATGTCGATGCCGGAGTGGTCTACCGGACGGATGCGGGGATCTCGCGGAAAGTGAAAATCGCCTTTGTCGTCCCTCTCGGGGACGCTCCGGACATCAGTTATCCAATGGCTTTGGTGAAGGAGGCGCCTGCTCCCGATTCAGCCAAGGAATTTCTAGCCTACTTGACCTCGCCCGACGCAGCCAGGGTTTTCAAAAAATTCGGTTTCATGGTCCGCAACTGATGAGCGCGGAAGAATGGCAGATCATTTGGTTCACGACCTGGGTCTCAGTGTTGAGCACCGTATTGATTTTGCCCTTTGGGCTGGGCATGGCGTGGTTGCTGGCGCGAAGCGACTGGCCCGGAAAATCCCTCGTCGAAACCCTCGTTTCACTGCCACTGGTCATGCCGCCGGTGGCAACTGGTTTGATCTTGCTCAAAATGTTCGGCCGCCGGGGACCCGTTGGCGGCTGGATTCACCGAGAATTGTCCCTGGACATTATTTTTACGTGGCGCGGGGTGCTGCTGGCGCTGGGTGTGATGTCCTTTCCTTTGTTGGTGCGCTCGGCGCGCGTGGCCTTTGAGGAAGTAAACCCGCGGCTGGAGCAAATCGCCCGCACGTTAGGTGCCGGCGATTGGCGGGTCTTTTGTACCATCACCTTGCCGCTCGCTTTGCGTGGTATCATTGGTGGGATGCTGCTGGCGTTTGCCCGCGCCCTGGGCGAGTTCGGAGCCACTATCATGGTGGCGGGCAACATTCCCGGAAAAACATCCACGCTCTCCCTGGCGGTCTTTGAAAAAGTCCAACTGGGCGACGACTCGGGTGCCTACCACCTCTTGGGCGTTTCCGTGGCCCTCGCGTTCGTCGTGGTCTGGGGCAGTGAGTATTTTTTAAGGCGCAAGCGCCACTGGCAATGAACCTGCGCCTGCAACAAATTGTCCTCCCGCTGGCCGAATTCACCCTGACCGTGAACGCCGACATCACCAGTCAGGTCACCGCCATCTGCGGTCCTTCCGGCGCCGGCAAAACATCGCTGCTGGATTTGATTGCCGGCTTGCGCCGGCCCCAGTCGGCCGTCATTCAGCTGGACAACCGCGTCCTTACCAACACTGTTACGCGTACTTTTGTTCCCGCGCGGCTTCGGCGCATCGGTTATGTGCCGCAAGACCTTGCTCTTTTCCCCCATCTTTCCGTCCGCCACAACCTGTTGTATGGCCACCACCCGGAAAATGGAATGGACAACGGACATCTCTTTGGCCTCAACCGTGTGACTTCGGCGCTGGAGATCCAACCGTTGATTGACCGCCGGGTGACCCATCTTTCGGGTGGCGAGAAACAGCGGGTGGCCTTGGCTCGCGCCCTGCTGACTTCGCCACAATTGCTGCTCCTTGATGAACCACTGGCCAGTCTGGACAATGAGCTCAAGGCAAAAATCCTTCCGTACCTGACCCGCATTCGCGACGAATTTCAACTGCCAATGCTTTATGTCACTCACGATCTCTACGAGGTCCAGGCCTTGAATGCCCGGGTGCTGCGCTTGGACCGCGGAAAACTCACCAGCTGAATCCGTTTCTGTCTGTCCGAAAATCCCGTCCCAATCGGCTTTGATTGAAAATTAAAAAAGCGCGAACCGGGGTTCGCGCTTGGAATATTAACGAAGTTTGTCCCGCAGCGTCCTTTTGGGCCGGCGCTTGCGGACTCAAACGTTGTAAGTGCTGCTGCTCGTGGTACCGCCCTTGCCGGTCCAGTTAGTGTGAAAGAACTGGCCGCGCGGCTGGTCCACCCGCTCATAAGTGTGGGCGCCGAAATAATCGCGCTGCGCCTGCAACAGGTTCGCCGGCAACACTGCACTGCGGTATTGATCGTAAAACGCCAGCGCCGTACTGAAGGCCGGAACGGGAATGCCTTTCTTCGCCGCCGTGGCCACAATGTTGCGCCAGCCTTTCTGGCAGCGTTTTATCTCGCCGCGGAAGTAATCGTCGAGCAACAGATTCGCGAGCTTTGGATGCTGGTCGTAAGCCTCCTTGATCTTGCCCAGAAAACGTGAACGGATGATGCAGCCGCCGCGCCACATCAGTGCAATTCCGCCGTAGTTGAGATGCCAGCCGTATTCTTTCGCCGCCGCGCTCATGAGCATATAACCTTGGGCGTAGCTGATTATTTTTGATGCGTAGAGCGCATCGCGAATATCGGCGATGAAAGCCTTTTTCTTTACCGGATTCGCCGCAATCGAGGTGAGCAAAGAGCGCGGACCTTTTAGCTTTCGGGCAGCCTTGACCCGTTCCTCCTTCAGTGCGGAGACGCAGCGTGAATAAACTGCCTCGGCCATGAGCGTGATCGGGATGCCAAGATCCTGCGAATTCACCACTGTCCATTTGCCTGTGCCCTTCTGGCCCGCAGTGTCGAGAATCTTATCCACCAACGGAGTTCCGTCGGTGTCTTTGAAAGCCATGATGTCACGGGAAATCTCGATCAAATACGAGTCCAGTTCCCCGGTGTTCCACTCTGCAAACACATCGTGAATTTCCGGGGCGGAAAGGCCAAGCGCGTGCTTCAGGATGTTATACGCCTCGCAAATTAATTGCATGTCCCCGTATTCGATGCCGTTGTGGACCATCTTGACGTAATGACCCGCCCCGCCTTCACCCACCCAATCGCAGCAGGGAGTGGGTGCTGCGCTGCCGGCATCTGTGACCTTGGCCGAAACCGATTGGAAGATGTCTTTGACGTGGGGCCACGCGGCTGGAGAGCCGCCAGGCATGATGCTCGGGCCGTGGCGCGCCCCTTCTTCGCCCCCGCTAACCCCGGTGCCGACAAACAAGAGGCCCTTGGATTCGCAATATTTCACCCGGCGATTCGTGTCCTCGAACAGGGAATTGCCACCGTCAATGATGATGTCGCCCGGCTCCAGCAAGGGCAGCAGCTGCTCGATAAACTCGTCCACGGCATTGCCGGCCTTCACCAGCATCATCACCCGGCGCGGTTTCTTCAGCTTGGCGACCATCTCGGCCAGGGAATGGGCACCGATAATTTTGGTTCCTTTGGCTTCATTGGCGAGGAAGTGATCTACTTTCTCCACCGTCCGGTTGAACGCCACTACGGTGAAACCGTGGTCGTTCATGTTTAAGATTAAATTCTGGCCCATCACGGCTAGGCCAATGAGAGCGATATCAGCTTGAGGATCCATAGTTTTTGAAGTTACTAGTCCCACAATACAAGAGAATATAGCTTGCGCGAGTAGTTTTTCGCCAAAAAATTTTCAGCAGCTTGGACCTGCGCTGATCCGGAAAGCCGGCGCACTGGTTCCATTGTGGCTTTCCAGTTTCCCAGCCTCCTCGCAGAATAATCAATCAGCTAGAAGTGAAGTTTTAAAGCATTCGAGTTTGCCTTTGGGCGGCAACCCCACTTTTCAAGGGTCAGCCGACGAAACGATTTGCACCAAGAGGGCACATTCTTCAAGGGAGTTGGCGAGGCTGATCTCGTTGCAGCAATTCCGCCAAAAATCCAGAGTCTTAACCGGCACACCAGACAGCTGCCTCGCCGGTTTGCCATCCCGCGCCAATAAAGTAAACCCGATTGGAAACAGATCATCCTTTTTCAGACGATAGGACTCGATAATTGCTTTCAGTCCTGCCAGTCGTTGTGTCCCCATTTTTGTCCATTCGAGTTGCCATTTTCCCTTGCTTGTTAATTGGAAGTGGACTAACCATTTGGAGCGCAGTATCTTGAGCAGGATGTTCTCGTGAAGCACGCATAAATATTTTAGTTCAACCAGGAGCTGCTCAGGATCCGTAGGTCTAACTTGCGAGCTTGGCGATATGCCGGACGAAACGAAGGACTCTTTCCTTGCAATGTTGCTGGGGCGTGCTTTCCGATGATTCATCCGCGTGGCTTGGTTATAAAACTCCGACTTTTTTTTGGCGCTCGAATTACCGGACAATTGACTCCTCGAATTGCCTCAAGGCAGCAAAAGGTAGTTCCTTTGCCGCTATCAATCTCTCAATCGTTTTCCTGAAAAAAGCCTGGTGGTGGTTATGGTTGGCGGAAATCAGTTTTTTAGTCGGTAAGCCTTCCTTGACGGAGCGGATAAAGTCATAAAAGTCCACGACCGATTGTGCCTCACCGACCGGCACTGGCCGGTCATTCAACAAATCGTCCTTTAGCATTTTGCTTTCAAGTTCGAGTGTTTTTAGGATCGCGCGCGCGGGGAGGTTTTCCAAAGTGTCGGCAAGATGATTGAATAAGCTGTTTCTCATTCTTGGTTGTGTTTTCCAGTTCCAAGGTAACTTGGATAAGGGTGAAGCCTTGGTTTCAAATAAAAGTTTACTGTCCACGATAGAATTCCAGCAAATGCGTGTGGGTTTCGAGTTCCCTTCCGGTGCGTCTTCGTGCTTGAATCTCGTTTTGCAAATCCTTCAGGGCTTTCATCATATAGACTGTCTTCTTTTTGACCTCCGATTCCAAATCCACTCGCCTGCGGGCTTCCGCCTGTTCGATCCGCAGGGGTTCCTCGAAAAAGCTCTCAATATCGCATCCGGCCACAACGAATTGCAGCCCGCTGACCGTCAAGCTGGTGATTTCATGAATATTCATGCTTAAAACGGAAACCAAACCATCACTGACATTTAAATTCTGCATTTGGGGTGCCCAGAAGGCTCGTGGAGATTTTACCCTTTTTAGGGTATTTCCCGCTCGCCTGGCTATTCAAGCTGCTTTATAGTCAGTACATTAAGAAAAACGTGCCAATTCGGATTGTAATTGTTGATGATCACGTCTTGCTTGCCGAGTCGATCGGATTGCTGGTGAATCGCCAGCCCGACCTTAACCTGGCGGGTCGCGCGGAAGATGGTGAAGCTGGATGGAATCTTTGTCAGACTTTGATGCCTGATCTGGCGGTGGTGGACCTTGACCTCCCCAAACTGGACGGCATTCAACTTATCAACCGCCTGCACTCAAAAGCGCCGTCCATCCGGTTGCTGACGATTTCCGGGCGAACCGACCCCTATGCCATCTGGCAAGTTGCCCAAAGTGGCGCTCACGGTTATGTGGAGAAGACCGCCGATCCCCAAATGCTACTGGACGCGATTCGTTCCGTGGCTACCGGTGCCGAGTTCTTCAGTCACCTCTTTCAAAAAGTGAAACACGAATGGCTGGCGCAGCCGGACTCGTTTCAGAAGATCTTAAGCAATCGCGAGCAGCAGGTTTTGCGCGGGGTGGTGGCCGGGTGGGACGATACGCACATCGCCAGGGAATTGGATATTTCCGTTCCCACCGTGGGTGCCCACCGGAAAAATATTCGCCAGAAATTGGAACTTCACAACGACCGTGATTTGGTTGCCTATGCCCGCGTGTGGGGCTTGGACCGGGGCGGTTATTTCAAATCCAGTTTTAGCGAGTGATGGCTGGCTTTGTTTTCAGTGGTTAATCCAGCCGCGATTGAGTCAAACAATAACCAGGCTCGCTTTGACGGTCCTTTTTGCTCCGCCTCAAATTCGCGTTCTTTCATTCAACGGAGGCAATGATAACTCCTGCTGCAAAGCCTTCAGCAAGGATTCCGCCGAGTAGGGTTTTGGTAGAAAATGTTGAATCCCTGCGTTCTTTGCCTTGGCCATGGCATTGCTGGTTGGCAGCCCGCTCGAGACGAGCATGCGAAGACCAGGATTTATGGCTCGGAGGGCCACGATTAGCGCATCCCCATTCATGATGGGCATGGAGACGTCGGTAATCACAAGCGAGATTTCTTCTTGGCGGAGGGCATAAACGATGACAGCTTCCGCACCATTCCTGGCTTGGACGACTCGATATCCAAATCTTTCCAGAGTTTTGCCGGCAACCTCCCGAATGCTTTGCTCATCGTCCACCAGCAGTATCAACTCACCTTTGCCCTGCATCGACTCAGGCAGATTCAGCGGAACAATCTCCAGTGCGCTATTCAAAGGGTGGGCCGGGAAATACACCTTGAATTCAGTGCCCTGCCCGGGTTCGCTGCAGACGCGGATGAAACCTCCGTGGCTTTTGACGATTCCCAAAACCGTAGAAAGCCCGAGGCCGGTGCCTTTGCCTTGTTCCTTGGTCGTAAAGAACGGCTCAAATATCTTGTCCTGGATCTCCTGCGGGATGCCCGTGCCGGAGTCGGTGACGCTGACCATGATGTACTCGCCGGGTTCCGGGCCGCCCCCTGCCGCCAATTCCAGTTGTCTTGCTTCAGGCACTTGCAGTTCCTGCCGTGCTTCCCTCAATTCGCGAACCGATCCGAATGAATTCTTTTCTGTGGCTATTTTTTCAGCCGCAGCCGGTTTTTGGGGGTCGCGTTTCATATTACTACTTTTAAGCTGCACCAAATTGGTCGGTCGTCGGTTTGAGTATTAAATAGGTGATTTACCTACAAAATATTAATGGTGTTACACCTATAAATTCAACGTTTACTTTGGCTGAACATTGCCTTTTTATGTTTGTAAGATGTTTTAAACAAGGTTCTTTTGAGGTGTTTTGCTTTTTTGATCGCGTTTTCCGGAATGTTTCAACCTCTTTTGGGTATGAATCAGTCTGCCGCGTGTGGATATAGGTTCCGGGAGAATCAGGAAAGCCCCATAAGTATTTGCGCCTCGTAAAAATTGCCTGATTCGAAGAAAGAGAGAATCTCCATTAAAGTCCACGGTGAATCTACCGATAAGAGAATAGTCGACTCGCGCTCAAACCGAAATAAACCAAAAACAAAAACCATATGAGCAGCATCTCCAGCGTTTCTTCAAGCACCAACCCTTACCAGACTCAGGCCTCGAGCCAGAGTGCTTTTGCTCAGATTGGCAAGGACTTTCTGGCTATCGGCAGCGCCTTGCAATCAGGCAACTTGAGCGATGCTCAGAACGCCCTGTCGACTTTTCAACAAAGCGTCAGCGGCAATTTGCAGAATTCTGCCTCCCAGTTGTTTTCCACGAATGATCAGGCCAGCGCAGCCTATCAAAGTCTGGTGAGTGCCTTGAATTCAGGCGATTCCGCGGGTGCCTCAAAGGCCTATTCCAATCTCCTGGCAGCCCTACAAAATTCTCAACCAACGCAAGCCCCGCAATCTGCTCACCGGGGCCATCATCATCACCACCATGGCGCTGATTCATCAACTGCTTCCCCCTCCACGAACACAGCTTCCTCCACTGGAAATTTAGCTGGCGTGACCTCAGGTTTAACCGGCGGAACAAAGTCGAGTTCAATCGCTGATAGCGACGGGGACAATGACGGAAGCGCGCTTAACGCAACTGCCTGAAGGGCGGCCGGATTTGTAATTAGTGAGATTAGTCAAAGGCAATGGCGCAAAATAATTGCGTCAGATCCCGAGCCTTGGTGGTGGCATCCAGATTGGAACGTCTCATGGGCAATGTTCACTTCGCCCGCAGCAGCAATACCGGTACGCTGATTCGGTGTTGCACACGGCTGGCGGTTGCGCCGAGAAAAATATCCGCGATCAACCGGTGCCCATGAGTGCTCATCGCCACTAGGTCGCAGTGTTTATTTTCAACCCATTTAACGATTTCCGCGGGGGGATTCCCAAAAGCCAGTTCCGTCTCGACCGGGATGCGCGCAGCTTGAAATTCTGCTCGAACCTTTTCCAAATAATCGCTGTCTTCGGCGATCTCCGGGCTGATGGCGTCGGGGCCGAAGGTCCTTGCAGCCCAGCCATCCGCGACATGCAATAAAATGACCCGGCTTTGCGCAAAGGTGGCGAGTTGTTTAATATGTTCTATAATGGCCCGGTCGGTGGGGGAACCATCCAGCGTCACAAGAATCTTTTTGTACATAGGCTTGCTCTTGGCTTTATCCCCCGCGGATGACCTGCCAGGCCTGCTTCAAGGTGTCGGGCAGACCGCAAAAGTCAAAAATGGTGATCACAATGGCGGAACCCCAGCCAAGGATAAGCAAGCCCCAGCCAAGCCGCCATTTTCCCATCCGTTTCTGCGAACTGGCAAAGTGCAGGAGCGGAAACATGGCAAAGGGTAATTGCAGGGCCAGAACCACCTGGCTGAGTACCAGCAAATCGTTAACGTTGCCCGCCCCATGGATACCAATAAAAATGGCCGTGGGAATGATTGCCAGGGAGCGCGTGATCATCCGGCGGAGCCAGGGCGCTATTCTCCAGTGCATGAATCCTTCCATAACCACTTGGCCCGCCATGGTCCCGACGATCGTGGCGCTTTGACCGCTGGCCAGCAGCGCCACCGCAAACAATGTGCCCGCCGCCGCCGTTCCCAGCAGGGGTGCGAGAGTCAGATAAGCTGCCTGGATCCAATCCGTGTCGTCGTTAAACTGTACCACCTGCCCGCCCGCCACATTGATGCTGGTTTTACCATAAAAAACGATCGCAGCCAGCACCAGGATCGCTGCGTTGATCAGAAACGCCACCGACAAGTTCGATACCACGTCAATTGCGTTGAACCGGATGGCATTGCGAATCGAGGCGTCGTCCTTTTGAAATTGACGGCTTTGCACCAGGGCGGGATGCAGATAAAGCACATGCGGCATTACCGTCGCTCCAATGATGCCAATGGCCACGTAAGTCATGGTGCTCGAGCCGAGATGCGGCGTGAGAATCGCCCGGCCCATTTCCAAAAAGCTCGGCCGTGTTTGGGGCAGCACGAAGATTTCGACGAAGTAACAAACGCCAATTGTGGCCACGAGCAACATCACCACCGCCTCGATCGTCCGCATGCCGAATCGCTGCATAGCGAGCAGCAGCAGCACGTCGGCGCCCGTTATGATGACACCCCAAAAAATGGGGATATGGAACAACATTAGCAGCGCCACCGCGCCCCCCAGAACTTCCGCCATGTCACACGCGATGATCGCCACTTCCGCCATCAGCCAGTTGGGTACGCGCGTCCAGCGGGGATACCATTCATGACAGCATTGGGCAAGGTCTCGGCCCGTGGCCACCCCTAATCGGGCGGCGATCATCTGCAGGAACATCGCCATCAAGCTGGCAAGGGCTACAACCCAAAGCAGCCGAAATTTGAACTCGCCACCCGCTTGGAGGTCAGTGCCCCAGTTGCCCGGATCCATATAAGCCACGCTCACCAGCGCTCCCGGACCAAAATAGGCGGCTAGTTGCCGCCAGAAGCCAGCCTTGAGGTGCGGCACCGCCACACTCCGGTGCATCCCCGCCAGCGACACCGCCCCCGGGCGCTCCGCCGCACCGTTTTTCGGCAAGGCGGACGTCTCTAGGCCTGGTTCAACGCTATTCATAATAGGGGTCACATGCTCGGCGCCGCTTTGGCGGCCCTCCGCCACATAATGTAACACAAGCTACATCTAAAATAAACCCGGTCAACTCCAAAATGTAGGTCGGGCTACAATCAGGGCTCGACAATTCCGGCACGTTCCTGTTTAATAAATCCATCATGCCGCGTGTCGCCCTCAAACCATCCCTTGCCAGCACCAGGCAGGCGGAAAGCTTCCGCCGCTCGCGCCGCGATCGCGCTTTGGAGATCGTGCAGGATTATGTCGAAGCCATTGCCGAGCTGGCGGTGGAATGCGGCGAAGTGCGCGTCGTTGATCTGGCCCGCCGCATGGGCGTCACCCACGTGACCGTGAATCACACCATTAACCGGCTTCAGGCGGCTGGTTACGTCAGCATGGAGCCTTACCAGGCCATTTTTCTAACCGGTCCCGGACAAAAACTGGCCCAGGAATGTAAACAACGCCACGAGACCGTTGTGGCCTTTCTGCGCTCGCTTGGCATCCCGGAAAAAACCGCCGAACTGGACGCGGAGGGTATCGAGCATCACGTCAGCCCGCGAACGCTTTCCGCTTTTCGGGCCGCCCTGCGCAATAAACCCCGTTAGCAAGTGGTGGTCTTTCGTGCTTCTTGACCAGCGCTGGCATCCGGGGCTTAAAATCACTTTTGGCGGGTGATCACCCCATTCCAGCCAGTTAATACTGAGACAAGCCTTTCAAGCTGACGGCGCTGATGCCCGCTCGAAATGACGAACCGGAAAATTCCTTTCGCCGAGCCGCCGGGATATTTGAGGAATGGCGGATAAATCCCGGCCGCCAACAGCTTTGACTTCAAGGCCGCGACTTGCGGGGCCTCCAATGGAAGTAAGCGGATGATCGGCCCGGGCGTTTCCGCAATGGCCCAGCCCGCCGCGCGCAATCCATCCCGGGTGCCCTTTAGATTCGCAAAGAGTTTTTTTCGCAGGGCGTGTCCAGCGCGCAAAATCTTCAGGGCCGCGAGTCCCGCTCCTGCCATTGGCGGCGGCAATGGGGTGGTGCCGACAAAGACCCGGCTGCTCGACAATATTTTCTCACGTAAATCCCGCGGCCCCAGCACCACCCCGCCATAACTGCCAAAAGCTTTGCTCAACGTCGCGCATTGGATGATTTGTCGGCGTCCAACCCCTTCTAGCTCCAGCGTGCCTCGACCGGTCTGGCCGAGAACGCCTGCGCCATGGGCGTCATCCACCAGCATTCGACCCGCTTTGGGAAGCATTGCCAAATATTTCCTCAAAGGCGCGGTCGAGCCATCGTGTGCAAACATTCCATCGGTCAGGACAATGGGGCGTGCTTTGGCTCCGGCGCGGTCGATTAGTTTTTTTAGACCTGCCGCATCACGGTGGCCGAATGTTTGCACCGGGCAATCCAGCATGCGTGCCGCGTCGAGTAGTGCTCCGTGTGCAAATTCATCCGCGAATGCGTGGGTGAATTCCCCGGCCAGCGCCTGACCTACGGCCAGTGGCGCAAAGTATCCGTCCGGCAAAAGGACTGCGCTTTCGGCACCGAAGAAGTTCGCAAGTTCGTGCTCAAGCCGCGCGTAAATTTCATGATTACCCGTCGTCAGGCGCGACGCAGCAACGTTCAAGCCGTTTTCTTTCAGCGCCGCGCTGGCGGCGGCGGCCAATTGGGGATGTCGCGCCAGGCGGAAATAATCGCAGCCCGAGAAATAAACCAGTGTGCGCCCTCGATACCGGACTTCATTGTTCCCAACGAATGCCAACGGTTCCACCTCTGTCATGGGTCCAGCATAATTCCTCGCGCCAAAACTGCACGCGCGAAAAATCCAGGTTCCAGTTCCATGACCAGCTTGGAGAAATAGTGTCCGGATTTGGAAGCACTGTTGGCCACAATTTACCTGCTGAATTTGCCGTCGCGGTTGATTGATTTTAAGCCGTCTTTTTTCTCGAATGAGGCGGGGATCGGCATCAAATGTGCTTAAGATTTATCAGGGTTTCGGGCAGCGGTGACTCACGTAGCCTCCCCAATAAAAAATGGGCCGACAATGATACGGCTGTCCGAACCCTCCTCTCTATAATTCATTCATTCCCCTTAAAAGCAAATGGCACAAGTTGCTTTGGTAAAACCCGCTGCAAATCCCTGGTTTGGGTAGCCCGGATTGGTCCGCGGGTTCGCAGCCCAATTATTTGGGCCTGTCGGCGGATTTTACTGAATTAACTGTCCACTATTGCAAGGCGGTACTGCTCACTATTGGCACATTGTGCACCCGGAATCATAAATATCCGGCGCTAGCGGCTCTGGGCAGGCAATGGAGCGTTGAAATTTCGCTCCGCGGCCTCGCGATGTGCCGCATAACCCACCCAAATGATTGCCAGCACGATGCCCAGCACAACTCCCGCAGCCAAATAGTATGGCCATCGATAATTTTGCTTGGGGACCTTTTCTTCAGGCTCTGTCATGCACCCTTAGTATGGCACAAATCTGGTCTCCGGAGAATTGATTTCCTTCCTTCTTCCAGCTACACTAAGTCTCCGTTGCGAAAGCTCGACCGCTGGCGATTCTCTGCTAAATTGTCCGTCGCTGTCTTGATGCACGACGAAGAATCGCCAGAAAATCTTCCCGCCGCGCCGGTGACCCAACCGGCTGCCGGGCACTCATACGAAGTTTTTCGTAACGCGGACTTTGTGCGGTATCTGATTGGCCGTTTTGTTTCCTCCCTCGGCCAGCAAATGCTGGTGGTAGCGATTGATTGGGAGCTTTATGAGCGCACCGGTTCCGCCCTGCCGCTCGCATTCGTCGGCTTGACGCAGATGCTGCCCATGATTCTCTTTACGCTTCCCGCCGGACACTTTGCAGACACGCATGACCGCAAAAAAATTATTTTGACCTCCACGCTCGTCCTCTCGGCCGCGAGCTTGGGACTGACGCTTTCCTCGATTTTGTCGGCCCCGCTCGGCTGGATTTATTTTTTCCTGCTTATGGTGGGCGGGGCGCGCACCTTCCTTTGGCCCGCCAGCGCCGCGTTCATCACGGGTCTGGTGCCTCGGTCTCAATTCGCCCGCGCCATCACCTTCAACAGCGGTATGTTTCAAATCTCCTCCGTGGCCGGACCTGTGGCATTCGGGTTGTTTATGGTGCTCACCCCCCGGGCGCAGCACGATCATACCGCCTGGTCCGTCTATGCTTTCAACCTGCTGGCCACCCTCCTCTGTGCTGTGCTGTTTTTTTTCATCAAGCATGAACACAAGATGAAATCCGCCGGGCCGGTTTCTTTGCAAAGTCTGCTGGAGGGCTTCCGTTTCGTTTATCAAAGCAAAATTATTCTCGGGGTGATCACCTTGGACTTGTTTGCCGTGCTCCTCGGCGGCGCGGTTACCTTGCTCCCCATTTTTTCCAAGGACATTTTCTGTCGCGGCGCCGCAGGCCTTGGCTGGTTGCGCGATGCCATGGCCATTGGTGCGGTCGCTTGCACGATCGTGGTCGCGCACCGGCCTCCGCTGCAAAAGGCCGGCAAGACCATGCTTTGGGCGGTCGCCATTTTCGGCCTGGCCACCGTCCTCTTTGGTCTGGCCAATCCAAATTGCCTGGGCCGCTGGCTGAACTGGCCGGATTCATTCTGGTTCTGGTTTGCTTTTGCCATGCTGATGCTCGCGGGCGTGGTGGATCAGATTAGTGTGGTGGTCCGCCAGACGCTCGTCCAGATTCTCACCCCGGACGAAAAACGCGGGCGTGTTTCGGCGGTGAACAGTCTCTTTATCGGCACCTCGAACGAACTCGGCGGCTTCCGCTCCGGACTCGTGGCCTGGCTTTTCACTACCCCGACTTTCCTGGGTAACCGCGAAGCAACCGGCGCCATTATCTCTACCGTGACGGGCGGTGTTGGCACGATTCTGGTCGTCCTTGCCGTCGCCTGGATCTGGCCTGAAATCCGCAAGTACGGAAAATTGGCCTGACCAGGCGGCAGGGATTTGCGATCCATCACCCGGGACGGGTTGACCGCCAGACGTAAATAATTGTGGATCAAAGTCAGCCCGTCTTTCAATTCGCGTGGACCGATGCAATTGGCCCCGATTCAATGGCAATCCACGTTTGAAAGAAATTGACCCACGCCGCCATAGGTTTATTTTCGGTATATGAGAAAGTTTTCAATTTGCCTTTTAATCTTGGGTCTAGCTGCTTCCGGCGCGCGTGCGCAAGACGCCGCCACCCAGCAGCAACTGGATAAACTATCCGGTCAAATTCAAGATTTGACCGATGCCCAGGTGCAACAAAACAAACGCATTGATGCCTTGGAGAAGGAGATTGCCGATCTAGGCGACAAGGTTAATCAGCCTCCCCCGAACAATAATAGTGCCAGTGTTGATGATCTGAAAAAGCTGGCCGAACAAGTTCAGGAGATCGATCAGAAACGACAGGATGACCGCAAATTGATCCTCGACCAACTGGAGAAGCTTGCCAAGGTCAGCGCCGGCGGCGGTGGCCGTCGTGCCTCCTATAACCCGCCGCCTCAGTCGGACAATGACAATTCCACCGGGGCACCAGCGCCAAATGTTCCGCAGAATGGTCACCCCTACACGATCGGAGCAGGCGACACCCTGGCAGCCATTGCCAAGGCCTACCGTGCACAGGGAGTCAAGGTAACCGTGAGAGAAATCCTCGCAGCCAACCCGGGCTTGGACGCCAACAAGCTCTACGTTGGCAAGAAAATCTTCATCCCCGACCCCTCGGCCAAATAAGTCTGGGTGAACCCTGATTTTTGCCCTACTTGACCTTGAAATGGATCAGTAAAACGCCGCCAGCCGCCAGTAGGCAATAGAATCCGAAAAATTTCCAGCGTCCGGCTTCCAGCCAGCGTGAAAGCCATTTCAAGGCGAGTAGTCCGGAAATAAAACTCAGCACCATTCCGACCAATCCCGGCACAAACAAATGAAGCACCGAGTCCTGCCCGCTCAGCGCGTGGGCTTTCAGCAATCGGTGAGCTTCCTGGAGAATCACCACCGGCGTCAGGACCACTGCCAGAGCAAAGCTGAATTCCTCGAGTTTTTGCTTGGGTAGACCGAATATCAATCCGGTGGAGATGGTTGCGCCGGAACGTGAAAATCCGCGAAAGGGAAGGCAAATTCCTTGCACCAGACCGATCCATAGGGAATGGGAGGGCTGAAGCTCCGGATGTCGCGGGGATTTGTTTTCCTGCAATCCAGCATAAATAATCAGAATCCCAACTGCGGCAAGTGCCCCGGCAATTAAAGGCAGATTGTTGAACAGATCTTCCACTTCGGCGTGCGGCTGGCCATGCAGGAAAACCTTTTCAATCAGCACCTTGAGGCCCAGCCCAACCACGCCGGTGCAGACTGTAGCCATGATGACTTGGATGGCAATCCACTGAAATTGGGCTTTCGAGGCAAAAAAATCCCGCCGCCAACCTTTCCAAAAATAAACGATGACTGCAAACATGGTGCCCGTATGCAACATCACTAGCAGCATCGTCATCTCGGGGCTGGATGGGTCGAGGTGCATCAGCTTTTCCGCCGCGATCACGTGCGCTGAACTGGAAACTGGCAATAGCTCGCAAACCCCCTGAATCAGGGCGAGGATCAGGATTTGAAGATAACTTAGCATGCCGGCGAAGTGTGCCTGATTATTTGCAAACCACAATCACAACCCGCGGCCCCCGGTTGGATGGCCGGTTACTTTTTCGCTCCCCAAAAATGCCTCGGTTCAACTGCACGTTGCTTGACCTTGAGTTGTCCCAGGATGGCGTGCCAACCGATGTAGATTTTGTGCCACTGGGTTTCCAGGCTGCGCAGGGCGCCTTCACTCATGTCCCCGAGGAAACGGAGTGATGGGGCGTTTCCCACCAGCGCATGGATCTCATCGCGCGAGGGCGATGTGGCCTCCACTGCCGCATAGATTAATTCCAACTCCTGGATGATGATGCTTTTGATCTCAAGGAAATGATTCTCGTCCGTCGGCGTGAATTTCTTGGCCCGGGCGATGGTGATGAAATGGTTGAACTGCTTCCAGCACTCGATATGCGTTTCGATTTGCGTGACCAGTTGGTTGATATCCTTGGGCGTCATAAGCGGGAGTCCTGCGGTGTGGGCATTAATGCGGTCTGGGGAAATAAAAAGATGACTGCCCCTCCACGCAATTCACGGGCGGTGATCAGCAGGCTGCCAAATTGGAGGCTGACTTCGGCCATCGGCATCTGCGCCGCTCGCGCTTCGCGAAACAAAGCAATCACATCCTCGCCGACATGGCGTAAGACTTGGTGCGGAAAGGCAGACGATACCGTCGAGGTGACAATGCACCCTTTCTGGTCCACCGTGACCGAGCCGGAGGGCAGTTCGCGCACCGTGGCGGAACCACCAGACCAACGACTTAAGATGTTTGTTATGAATCCCATGATGCAACCAATTTTCGGCTTTTCTCGGGCAGATTTCCGCTGGCGTCAGATGGCCAGCCGATCAAAAATGCGCGGTCGCCGCGAGCTAGTAATAGCACCTGACGTTCCAAGTTTTGACCAGCGACGTGTAATAGGGGGCCGGCTTCAAGTCGTTCGCCCATCCGGAGCGCCAATTCGTTGGCTTTCTGTGTCCAGTGTGTCAGGGAGGAAATACTCTGTGTGCCGAGCGCCTCCGGTTCGCCCTTGCCATCGGTTGGTACCGCCACAATGAAATCCGCGCCTTCGCGCGTAAGCTGGGATAATTTCCAAATGGTTTTCCGGTGATTGGTACTTTCCAGCTTTTCTGGCTCATTCGCGGTGGCGCTTTCGTCCATGCTTTGGGCGGATTCAAGCAACAACGCGTTAATTGGTTTAAAAATGGTGCGAGTCCTCCCCGGTTCGGCCGGCAGATTTTCAAACGTGCCCGATTTCCAGGAAAGCAGGCGCTGAAACGCAAATTCCCCGCATGCCCCCTCGGTTTCGGCATCGATCAAATCCCCATCTTGCACCCAAAGTTTGGCCACTAGGGGCCCGCGGGTGATCCGCAGTACCGTCGAACTACGAGAAAGGCACTCCATTTGGATGATATCCATCAAACTCTTGCTCTGAATGCCTCGAAAACCGCTTGCACTGTCACGACCCAGCAAAGATTCGAGACACTCATAGAATAATTTGGAATTCCGCTGCATTTCCCCCTTAAGCCAAAAAAGGTCCACTCCCAAGGCATAGGCTCGTGAGCGATACTCTTCGTCCTCAAGCCCGCTCAAAGCAATGGTTCTCAGTTCCGGAAAGCGGCGGCGGACAATGGCCAGCATCTGTAAGCCGTCGATCCGCGGCATCTTTAAGTCACAGATTAACAGCCGGATTTGCTCGGTTTCCAGCAGGGTCAAGGCACGCCTCGCCGTGTTCGCGGTGATGATTTCCGGCTTGCTTGGCAGGTTGGTCTCCAGCAGCTCGCGGCACAATGACAACCAGTCGTTGTCATCATCCAGAATCAAAATCTTGTAACGAGTTTCCATTTAAAAATTTGTGATCGCCATTAGTCAATGTGTCCCGCAAACAGGCCATGCGCTTAGCCCTTGTAAGCAAGCCCCGTTCCCGTTAACGGCACTTTATTCAATTTAAATTAGACAATTTCAGGGCGTGGAGTCCATCCATGGGACAATTTCAGCCCTTCATTGCAACTTTTTATTAGCTGGCGCGGATATTGCTAGTTCCACTCCATCGCCGATCGATCGGTGATGTATTTGGCCACATTCATGAAACTAAAAATTGCCGGATTTTTTCGTAGCCTGCTCGGTAAGGGCGAAACTAACCAGCCGGAACCGACCCCCGACTCTGAGCGTCCGGTCGCCCCACTTATTCCCGCTTCCGCTCATCCGCCAGCTAATCAGGACCCGGCCTCACCAAATTATTATTCGCTATCCCAAAGCCAGCCGGCCGAACCGACGGCGCCTGATCCGGAGCATCCGAATGAAATTGCCATCCCGCTTTTGGCCATTGCCAATTCATTGCCTATGGATTTGAAGGCGAAATTGATTGGCACGCCTGCGCCCGGCAGATTGATTTATTTACCTCTTGAAAACGTTATCAGCCAGCTGGCGTTTGGCGCCGTCAAAATCTCTTTTGGTGAACTCCGTAGCCTGGCCCCTGGCATATTTGTCACCGGTATCAACGGTAATTTCGATACCCGCCCCGTCACCTTGCCACTGAACGAAATCCTGGCTCGCATTAATCCCGCGCTGCTGGCCCGCCGCCCGGCAACGCAAAAATTTGAAGTGGCCGAGGATATCACCGGCCCTTTTGCCGGCCATGGCCGGGGTATTACTTTCACGGATCAACCGCTCAAAGGTACACCGGTGCCACCTGCCGCAGCCCAGCGGTCGGTCAAGCCGGAGTTGCCCAGTCCGCCTAAGCGTGACATCAAGCCGGTCCTGCCAGGGCTGCCGACGCGCGAAAATAAACCCTCCGCGACGATGAGTTTTGCCCCGCCTCCTGCTCCACCAGCCTCACCCATTCCTTTTGCCGGGCCCCCAAAGCAGGCAAAGAACGGAAATGGCAATGTCATTGGGGCGGGCAACGGAAATGGCAGCCGCACCGGAAACGGCACCGGAAACGGCTCTGGCCAGGCCGACAAGAATAATGGCAAACCCGACCAGACACTGCCCCCGTTCAAATTTACGACCACGCCACCGCCAATTCCGGTGGCCCCGGTTCCGCCGCCTGCACCCCCGATCGCCAGGGCACCTGTGGCCCCCGCTCCCAAGACCGCTCCCAAGCCCATGGCAGAGGTCCAACCTTCTTTTTCCGTATGGCTTCAGGAGTTGGCTGAAAAATGGCCGGATGAAGTGAAGACTGAAATCATTTCCCAAGGTTTAGGCAGCGCCAAGGTGCCGCTTCCGATGCAAGCAGTTGAGCCCGGCCTGAAGCGTGGCCGTTTGACCATGGCCTGGCGGGAGCTCCGCACCTTCATCAATCCCGATTCACCCCAGTCTTTGGTTGACGATTTGGAACTTGATTTACCTTTGCACGTGGTCGCTCCCGCGTTTTTGGCGGCACAGCGGAAGCTTTCGGCACAGCGGCATGCTCGCGTGGCGGTTTCCGAGGAAATCCCCAATCTGTTTTTCGGGTTTCCCCAGCCTGAAACTCCAGCTCCGGCGCCACCTGCAGCGCCAGCGACTCCATCTGCGCCCGTAATTCGGGAGCAACCAAAATCACCGACCACCTTCCGGCCCAATCCTCTGCCGAGGATGGCCCCGTCCTCGGCTCAAAACTCTGGCTCACCCGCGCCGAATCTCCCCCTTCAAAATGCGCTTCGGAACGGGGATACGAATATTTTTGCACCTGGTGGCAATGCCTCAGCATTGGCTGGTGACTCCGATTTCCTCCAGTGTCCACCCTCCCCCTCAACCGACTTTTTAAGTCGGCAGATGCAGCCGAAGGATGTGGTGGCCCATGCTCTCGCCCTCCCAGGTGTCGCAGGCGCGGTCGTGGCCTTGGCGGATGGCTTGCGTGTCGCCGGACAGGTCCCGGCCGAGTTTAATGCAGATACTGTGGCGGCGTTTCTACCCCAGATCTATGAGCGCGTGAACCAGTGCACTCGGGAATTGCGGATGGGCGCTCTTAATAATGTCAGTTTCACTGTCGGCAGCGTGCCTTGGAAGATTTTTCGCGTGAACTCCATCTATTTCGCCACGTTTGGCCGGGCCGACGAAGTCTTTCCCAAAGCCGAACTTGCCCAGCTCGCCGCTGGACTCAATCGCAAATCTAAACAATAAAATTATGGCTATCATCAACCAGGCAACGAAGGAATTGCAGGTCAAAATCGTTTATTATGGCCCGGCCATGGGTGGTAAGACCACCAACTTGGTCCAGGTGCACGACCATGTCCAAACGAATGCAGGCAACAAGGGAAAACTTGTTTCGCTCGCCACCAGCTCCGATCGCACTCTCTTCTTCGATTTTCTCCCCATCGAGGCGATGACGATCAAGGGATTCAAGACGAAATTCCAATTGTACACCGTCCCCGGCCAGGTGATTTACAACACCACTCGCCAGTTGGTACTGCGGGGCGTGGATGGCATCGTTTTTGTGGCCGATTCCCAGTTCGAAAAAATGCCGGAGAACGTGGAAAGTTTTCAGAATCTGGTGGACAACCTGACAGCGCAACGGATGAGCCTGTCGGAGATTCCATATGTATTGCAATATAACAAGCGCGATTTGCCGAATGCCGCGCCCATGGAGTATATGGATTTCCTTTTGAATAATCGCGAGGTGCAGGTTCCCGCCTTCGGGGGCACCGCGCACAAATGCGAGGGAGTGTTTGAGAGCCTGAACATGATTACCCGCATGTTGTTGCAGAAATTCATTAACCAATCCATGCCGCAATACGCATGATATGGCCACTTTGCCCCAACTGATCGAGGAAGACATTCGTCAAGTTGACGAGGTGCTTCTCGAATTTATCCGCCAGGCCGATCTCATCGGAGCCCTCGTGATTGACAAGGGCGGATTTCTCATCACCCACCAGGGCAACACGGGAGACTTGGACCTGACGACGATCGGCGCGTTGGCCTCCGGTGCCTTCATGGCCACCCAGACCCTTGCCGGTCTCGTGAACGAAAAAAATTTCAACAGCACTTTCCAGCAGGGCGAAAAATTCAGCCTCTATATCCTCGAAGTGGATGAGGAATGTTTGATGGCCATCGTTTTCGCTTCGTCCACCGGCCTGGGAGTTGTCAAATATTATAGTGCCAGCGTCGCTGCCGCCATTGCCCGGCAGTTGAAGGTTGCCCGCGCGCGCAATCCCGACGGCGGTTTCGACCTCTCCATGTTGAATCTCGCCAATCCCCAGGAACTGTTCCGCAAAAAGATTTAGAGTTTATTTTTTTCTGGTTTGTTCTCCCGATCAGTTCTAGGCTGGCAAAAACCTAACCCGCCTAATTATGGACATCGTTTTCAATTGTCCGAACTGTGATCAGGAGCTGGCCGTCGATCAGTCCGGGGCCGGCACACAGATCGATTGCCCCTCTTGTGGTGAAAATATCACCATCCCCGCCAGCGGCAAAGTGACCACCGGTCCCTTGCCGCCGATGAACACGCCGCCACCGGCGCCCAGCGCCATTGCCTCCTCCGCCGCGGCCAAAGTCGCTCTGCATCTTAAGGTGCCGGTGCGCGATAAACCCGGCGAAATCCTGATCGACAAACCCAAACCGCCGCTCGAGATCGTCCAAAAAGGCGCGGGCAAAAGGCTGCGCATCTGCACGGTTCGTCGTGCCACCTGTATTGAGTCCGGCCACGACCACTTCGATGAGCGGGTCTCCGAGCTCCTCAATCAGATAACCGAGACAAATTTGGTCGGTATCCATGTCGTGAATTACGACTTTTTTGACGTCACCACCCAGAAAATGACTTCGGATTATGGCGTCATGATCGTTTATCGGGGTTGAATCATTTTGACTTGGCGGGGTGCGGTCGCTAGGGTTTTTCCATGAGACGCCGGTACCTCTTTTTAATTTTGTTGACCGCGACAGCCCTGATGCTGCCGTATCGTTCGCCTGCTCCACTCATTTACACTCCCGGCGAGGGCTGGTATTATGAACTCTTCGGCAACAATACCAAGTGGCAGCGTCCGCGCGCCAAGGACCAGGTCGAGGTGGCCGAGAAAGCATTTGCTGACAAGGATTACGACACTGCGATGCACGCCGCCACCCGTGTCATCAATGTCTTTCCTTTTTCTGATTACGCCCCTCGCGCAGAATACATCCGCGGTCGCTGTTATGAGGTTAAAGGCAAGGATGAGGCGGCTTTTCGCGCCTATCAGCAGATCATCGAGAAATACCCCAAGAGCAGCCAGTTCAATGAGGTTCTGGTGCGACAATTTGATATTGCCAACCGCTTTCTCGCCGGTGAATGGTTTAGATTGTGGGATACCATCCCAATCTATCCCTCCATGCAGGAGACCGCCAATCTGTATGCCAAAATCGTGAGCAACGGGCCTTACAGCGACGTGGCACCTCGAGCACAACTCAATATCGGGGCCGCCCAGGAAAAATCCAAGAATTACGGTGAGGCGGTCAAAGCCTATCAGACTGCCGCCGACCGCTATCAAGACCAGCCGGACATCGCTGCCGATGCTTTGTATCGCACCGGCGTTGCTTGGCAGAAACAAGCAGACACTGCCGAGTACGATCAAGGTGCCGCTGCTCAAGCCATCGCTGCTTACACCGATTTCATGGCTTTTTACCCGGACGACAAGCGCGTTCCGATCGCCCAGAAAGCCATCGTCGGGCTTAAGGCTGAGCAGGTGAGGGGCAGCTTTGAAGTGGCCCGTTTTTACGAAAAAAGCCACAAATGGGCCGGCGCAGTGGTCTATTACAACGACGTTTTGCAGTTGGATGCCAATTCAGCGTTGGCTGTCCAGGCTCGCGAACGAATCGACGCCCTTAAACCTCGGCTCCACGCGCCAACCGAATAAGCCGGCATGCGCTCGCTGACTTTTTGCCTTTCCGCTATGATGGTCTGCCTGCTCTCTGGCTGTGCGGGCTATCGTCTGGGGCCGGTCAATGGCGCGGTCGCCGGGGAGAAAACGCTTCAAATCCTCCCGTTTAACAATCAGACCTTTCAGCCCGGATTGGGTGATGCCTTGACCCAGTCTCTTCGGCAGATCGTCCAGCAGGATGGCACCTTCCGCCTCGTGACTCAGGAACCGGGGGATGTGGTTGTGACCGGGGTCATTCACGGTTACCGTCGCGATGCCCTTGGTTTTCTGAGCACGGATGCCGCCACCCCGGAGGATTTTCGTATCGAGGTGATTGTGCATGTCACCGCCCGCGACACTGCGTCCGGCAAACTATTGCTGGATAAAGATGTCCGTGGCCACACTCTCGTTCATGTCGACGCTGATCTTGCCAGTGCGGAACGGCAGGCAATGCCTTTGCTGGCGGATGATCTCGCGCGGAATATCAACGAATTGGTCGGTGAAGGAGTCTGGTAAAATAATATTTTTGAAACCTTTTCGGCCGAATATCAGTCATAATCACTGTAAATTGTTAAGCCTCAAAAACTCATAACCATCAAATGAAAAAACAAATCTCAAAAATTGCACTGTTCGGGTTGATTGCTGCGGCGCTGGCCATCACTCCCTCCCTCAGCCTGGCCCAGAATGAAACCAATGCGCCGGCCCAGACTCCTGTACCCAAAAAGCACAAAGCCACTCCTTTTCATGGCAGTGTTGCTGCCGTCGATAACAGCGCTGAAACGCTCACCGTAGGCACTCTCGTGTTGACGATTGCTTCCACTACAAAAATTTCAAACACTACTAATGGCGAACCTGCCATTCTGTCCGACATTGCCGTGGGCCAATATGTCAGCGGCTCCTACCTCAAGGATTCCGAGGGCAACCTGACCGCCAAAACCATTCATATTGGTAAGAAAGCCGGCAAGGGCAAAAAGCATAAGGCGCCCGTAGATGATGGCGGTGCCAGCACTAATTCCGTTCCGAACTGAGTTTGAACTCTCTCTCGGCTTGATATTTTTGGCCTTCGCACGCCGTTTTTCCCTTCCAGGAGAAACGGCGTTTCTCTTTTTCAATGTTAATCCAGTTATCGTCGCGGGAGGTGAATTAATATTCGTCGATTCGAAAGTAAGGAATGGCTGGTGAGATGAAGCGAGTCCCGGCCTGACCATCCAGAGGGCTGGTCAGATAAGTTGCTGACGCAATTTAGTCCTCAGTCAGCCGTTCTTTCACTTGCGGCGCCACCAGCTAGTGGTCCGGCGATTTTCCTTGGGCTGATCGGACGCCTGGCTCTGCTGCCGGAGCAACAGGCTGCGGGCGATCTCAAATTCAAGAATGAACTGGTCGTAACTTAGGAAACGATCACCCGGATCTTTTGCGAGGGTTCGGGACAAGGCATCGCTCGTGGCCTGCGAAATCTCCGGAATAACTAGGTTCGCCGGGGTCAGCGCCGAGTAAACGTGGGCTTGCACCACTTCATCCGGGGTGGGCGCATCAAACGGCACATGGCCGGTGATGGCGTGATACAGCGTTGCCCCCAGACTGTACATGTCAGACAAAAACGTTTCCGGCTCCCGCTTGATTTTTTCCGGGGCCACATAATAAGGCGTCCCGCGGGTGAACTCGCCTGATTCCTGTTCCGCCCCCGCCTTGCGCGCCAGACCGAAATCCACCAGCTTCGGTTCGTTGTCGGCGTTGAATAGAATGTTTCCTGGCTTGATGTCGCAATGAAGCAAATCGTGTTTCAACGCCATGTTCAGCGCTGAGGCGATTTTGATGGCGATATCGAGCACGGCCAGTTCCTTTAACGCATGTTCTTTTTCAATGCGATTGTCCAGGCTGCCTTGGTCGGCAATCTCCATCACCAGATACTGTTCACCTTGCCACTCGTCGAAGGTGTAAATGTGAATGATATTGGTGTGGTTGAGTTGGGCGCAGGCACGGGCTTCCAGATAAAAACTTTGGAGCATCTGTGGTTCGGCCATCAACTCCTTTTTCATCAGTTTGACGGCGACCAATCTTTCGAGCGTGGTATCCCAAGCCCGGTAAACCACCCCCATGCCACCCGAGGCTATTTTCGAGCGCAGCTCGAATTGCCTTAATAACATCGGCATCATGATCGCGTGACCGCACTTGCTGCAGGGCACCGTTGCCAGCGGGGCCAAATCGCCGGGAATGAAGGTTTTGGTTTCACAACCCGGACAGGTCACCATTTTTAATGGCTTGTCGCTCATGGCATTTTTAATTTAACACTGAGATCGGATTCACGAAAGCATTTTTGGCACCCTGATTTTTGGGGTTGACAAAAATTGCTCCGCTGAGTTCAATATGTGATTGATAGTAATGGATTACATTTTTGCCAACCTGTTCAAGATGCCGGTGCAAATCACCGGCTGCGCGATCCTTTGGGTGCGCTCCTCCGTTCATCACGGCAGCGTGGGTCGAAAATACTAACTAAACTTTGATTTTCATAAAACCCGCGATTGCCTTTCAATCGCGGGTTTTTTGCTTTTTAACCAAAGAACGAAAGAGACATATGAAACCAGATAAAACCAGAGTATTCACGCAATTCGCGCCCGAAACGCGATTCGAGCTGCGGCCGTCGCCGTCGGCTCCGTTCCGGGCTGCTCTCGAAACCGAATTCGAGCGGCTCAAAAATCAGTTATTGGCTGAACAATTGTACCTGGCGAAACAACCCGAGTTGTATGCGCCCTTACGTCGGGTGGCTAATGAAGCCGCTGCCTTGGCGTGGTCAACCCAGTTCCCGCTGTTGCTTTTCCCCGCTTTGTTCGAGGAAAAAATCGCCCGACTGGCCTTTCAAAACAAGCGCCAGAAGCGGATTCATGCCCATGGTTCCGTACCCTTGTCCGCTTGAAAGCTTGCCCCTCGAATGACATGAGCATCGTCGCAGCCAGAAACCGCACCGCCAGGGGAGGTTCACGTTTCCTGGACGCGTTGGATGCGTGCGCCCAGTTTCTGCAGCTTCTTGTCCATACTTTCGTACCCGCGGTCCAAATGATAGATGCGGTTGACCTGGGTGGAACCCTTGGCTGCCAGACCCGCAATCACCAGCGCCGCCGAAGCCCGCAGGTCGCTCGCCATCACCGGCGCGCCGCTCAACGGTTTGCCGCCTTTGACAATGGCGCTCGGCCCCTCAATTTCAATGTCGGCACCCAGACGCGCCAGTTCGCTTACATGCATGAAACGCGACTCAAAAATCCGTTCCGTGATGATGCTGATGCCCGGCGCTAGTGCGAGTAATGACATCATCTGTGCCTGGACATCCGTGGGAAATCCCGAATACGGCAATGTTGTGATGTCGGCCGGTTTCAATTTTCCTTTGCGTTTCACCAGCAGGTCGGTCCCGCGCCGTTCCACAGTCACGTTGGCTTCGTGAAGTTTATCCAGAACCGCCCGCAAATGTTCCGCCCGCCCGCCCTTGATGGTGATTTCTCCATTCGTCGCCGCTGCGGCAATGACAAAGGTTGCCGTCTCAATCCGGTCCGGAATGACTTCATGTTCCGCCCCGTGCAGTTTCTTGACCCCGGTGATTGTGACCGTGGGGCTGCCAGCTCCGGAAATCTGCGCGCCCATGGCATTGAGGAAATTGGCCAAGTCCACCACCTCGGGTTCGCACGCGGCACTTTCAATGACCGTGATCCCTTCCCCGAGCGCCGCCGCCATCATCACATTCGCCGTTCCCAGCACCGTTGGACCCGCTCGGCCACCGAGAAACATCGAACCTCCCACAATTTTTCGGGCAGTTGCCTCGACGTAGCCGCTCTCAATCTTGATCTTCACCCCTAGTGCGGCAAAGCCCTTTAAATGCAGATTGATCGGGCGCGCGCCGATAATGCAGCCGCCCGGCAGGGAAATTCTCGCCTTGCGCAGGCGCCCCAGCAGTGGTCCGGCAATACAGATCGAACCTCGCATTTTCCGGACAAGATCATAATCCGCATACCCTTTGATTTTTTTCGCGTGAACCTTCAGCCTACCGTCCTCCAATGCCGCGGACGCGCCCAGTGATTCGAGAATTTTCACCATGAACCGCGTGTCGCTCAGGTCCGGCACCCGCCGGATGATGCAAGGCTCGTCTGTGAGCAGCGTGGCCGCCATGATCGGTAGCGCCGCGTTTTTGCTTCCGCTGATTTCCACGGTGCCGTGCAATGGTACACCGCCTTTGATTAGAAAACTGTCCATGAAATATTTGTTCTACTCCCAAACATCGTCCTGCTCTTTTTTTGTTTAAACTGCTGCGGATGATGGTGGGATTGGTTTAATGGTTAAAATTCGGGCGCGCTGACTGTAATCCTCCTTGACGCCTTCGACAATCCACTTTTCGGCTTCAAAGATCTTTTTTATCGGCTCTGCCTGGCCATCGCCAAATTCCAACATCATCTTTCCAGACGGTCCGAGATACGCCGCCGCACCGGCTGCCAGGCGCCGGTAAAAGTCCAAACCGTCCGCCCCGCCATCCAGCGCCAGACCGGGATCAAAATCACGCACTTCAGGATCCAAAGTCGCGATTTCCGCGGATGGGATGTATGGCGGATTGCTCACGATCAAATCAAAACCATGCGCCGGCCGTTTTTGAAAGGCGGCAAAGCCGTCTCCCGCAAGGAATTCGATGCGGTCGGCCAGCTGGTTTTTTTCGGCGTTTTCCCGCGCCACGGCCAGGGCGATTGTGGAAATATCCGAAGCCACGATTTTTGCGTTAGGACATTTCGCGGCGATGGCGATGGCGATACAGCCGCTGCCGGTGCAGAGGTCGAGGACCGCTAGCTCTTTCGCAGCGGGCGCGTTGCCGATTTCCAGAACAAATTGCCAGCCCATTTCGGCCAGAAGTTCGGTCTCCGGCCGCGGCGTGAGTACGTCGCGATTCACCTTGATCTCATGGCCGCAGAATGAAGTTGACCCCGTGATGTGCTGCAGCGGCTCGCGTAGTCCCCGGCGTCGCACCCATTCCCGCAGGGCCTCGGTTTCCGGCGCCGAAAGCACACGGTCGAAATTTAAATACAATTTCATCCGCTGCATCTTGAGTAAATGCGCCAGCAGCAATTCCGTTTGCAGTCGCGGAGACTCGACGCTCTTTTTGCTGAGAAATTCCGTGCTTTTTTGAATCGCTTCCAGGACGGTCACGTGCTTCAGTTTAGATGTTTATCAATCGTCTCAAAATCTTTTCCACTGGTCTTTTTTAAACGTCCAAATTAAATTTCAACGCGCGTGCCGGATGGTGTGGTTTCCACGCCGTTTAGATACGCGAAGATCAGGTCTGGTAAATCCTTGCTGTATCCCCCCTCCAGCAGGCTGAAAAAAGGAATGTTTAACGCGCGCAATTCCTGGCCCAGCCACGCAAAATCTTCCGCCAGCAGGCTGCCATCCGCGAGCGGGTCGCGCACGTACGCATCAAATCCGGCGGAAACGGCCACCAGTTCGGGATCGAATTGCTCCAAATCCTTCAGGGCCCGCGCCAGGGTTGCAAGGTAACGTTCGCGCGGCGCGCCAGGAGCCACGGGATAGTTGTGGCAATTCTTGCCACGGTTACTCTCGCCGGTGCCGGGGTAGGCGGGCGATTGGTGAATGGAAAAGAAGGCCGTGCCCTCCCGATCGAGCAGGATATCTTCCGTGCCATTGCCATGATGCACATCAAAGTCAAAAACGGCGATCCGCTTTGTGCCCGTCGCCACGGCTTCCAGCGCTGCGATGGCGATGTTGTTGAGATAACAAAAGCCCATTGAATTGCCGCGCATCGCATGGTGGCCCGGTGGTCGCATCAGGCTGAAGACCATTTCGCCGTCGCGAGTCCGCGCCAAAGCCTCCAGCGAGGCGGCCACCGAAGCCCGCGCGTAATCGGTAATGTTTTCGAAATATGGCGTGTCGGCGTCGAAATCTTTCGGAATCCTCAGTCGTGCCAGCACCTCGGGGGCGTGGGCACGTAGGATGGGCTTGTCCTCCACCAGGCCCGGCGCCACCCAGGTGAGCGGCAAGCTGTTCTGGTTTTTTAAGCGCTCCAGCGTGGTCGTAATCCGCGCGGGACGCTCCGGATGACCCGGGGAATGGTATCCCGTGCATTTCTCATCGGTAATGATGATCACTTGGCCAATGTCGCGCGAAATCCGTCATGAAAGCAAAGGGAAAATTTAGTCTGCCGGCAAGGTCTTTTGTACTGCCTTGGCTTTCCTTCTGGCAATCAGCCAGCGATCCGCTAACCTGCGGCGCAGGAGTTTGGAATTATGAAAAAAGCACTTTTGGCCGTGGTCTGTGCCGCGCTGGCCTTGAAAGCCGGGGCTTGGGACTACGAAGGACACCACGCAGTCAATGAACTGGCGCTCGCATCGTTACCCCCGGATTTCGGTATTCAACTGACCCCGGAGTTGAAGGATCGCATTGAGTTTCTCGCCGGCGAACCGGATCGTTGGCGCAATACCCCCGATTTACCTCTGAAACATGTCAACGGGCCGGATCACTATTTCGATCTGGAGGATATTTCCTTGCTCGGACTGACGCCCGAAAGCCTGCCGCCGTTGCGCTATGATTTTGTCGCCGATATCGCCCTCGCCCGCTCGGCTCATCCCGAGAAGTTCCCCAAGATCGACCCGGACCGGGATGCCGACCACACGCGGGAATTGGAGGGGTTCCTGCCTTGGTCAATCACGGAGAACTATGAAAAGTTAAAATCAGATTTCAGCACGCTCAAAACCCTCCGCCAATATGGCGGCACTGCGGTGGAAATTGCCAACGCCCAGGCCGATTGCGTCTATGTGATGGGGGTGATGGGTCACTTTGTCGGGGATGCCTCGCAACCGCTGCATACCACCAAGCATTTTAATGGCTGGGTTGGCGATAATCCCAAGAATTACACCACCCGGCAGAACTTTCACGCCTGGATTGACGGCGGGTATTTTCGAAAGACCGGGGGAATCAAGGTGGACCAGTTAGTCTCAGGAATTCAGCCTGCCACGCGCCTGCCTGACGCCAGCGCAACGGACGGTGTTTTCCATGATGTGGTGAATTACATTGTAGCGGGCAACAAGTATGTCGAACCTCTGTATCAAATGGAAAAGGACGGCCAGTTAACCGGCGAGGGAGACAAGGGCAGGGATTGTTTGCCGTTCCTGTCTGGTCAACTGGTGAAGGCTGGCCAGATGCTCGGTGATCTTTGGCTGACCGCCTGGCTGGACGCGCCGGAAGATACTTACTTGGAGCGGCAATTACAGCAGCGCGCCGGCAGTCCGTCCAATTAGGCTCCCCAATGACTGGTTCAACAGCCACACGCATCGCTGCGGCTGGCGGTTTTCTGGCCGTCGCGCTTGGCGCTTTTGGCGCCCACGGCTTAAAACCGCTGCTCGCCCAAAACGGCACCACCCAGATCTGGGAAAAGGCTGTGCTCTATCATTTTATCCACGTTCTAATGCTTTTCTTACTGGCTGATCGCAAGCCTTTTCCGGCGGTGCCTTGGTGGAGCTTCTTCGTCGGTATCTTGGTTTTCTCTGGCTCCCTTTATTTGCTGGCAGTGTCGAACCAATTGTGGCTGGGCGCGGTGACTCCTATCGGCGGCCTGGCCTTTCTGCTGGGCTGGGCTTGGTTGGTTTTCAAGAAAGTGTCTTGAATCAGGAATTGTCCGCATTTGACTAACTTCTCGGGATTCACTAACGTCTTGTTCCTTAATTCAAAGAATTTGTAATCTATGGCTGTAAAATCCGTCGAAAAATCTGCTGAAAAGTCTACCGAAAAAGCTGCGGCTGATGCCAAAGCATTGGCCGCGCGCGATCGCGAGTTGGAAGCGGCCATTTCCAGCATCACCAAAAGTTACGGCGAAGGCGCGATCATGCGATTGGGCGACGCGCGGGCTCTGGTTAAAATTGATGTTATTCCGACCGGCGCTCTCTCCCTGGACCTTGCGTTGGGGGTCGGCGGTGTTCCCCGCGGACGTGTGATCGAGATTTACGGCCCGGAATCTTCTGGTAAAACCACTTTGATGCTTCATGTCATTGCCAACGCCCAAAAAGCCGGCGGTCTCGCCGCCTTCATTGACGCGGAGCATGCGCTGGATCCGGGGTACGCCAAAAAATTGGGCGTCAATCTGGACGATTTGCTCGTTTCTCAGCCTTCTTCCGGCGAAGAGGCCCTGACGATTTGCGAGACGCTGGCCCGCTCGAACGCCCTCGACGTCATCGTCGTCGATTCCGTCGCCGCGCTCGTGCCGAAGGCGGAACTGGAAGGGGACATGGGCATGGCCACCATGGGTATGCAAGCCCGTTTGATGTCTCAGGCTTTGCGCAAATTGACGGCCATCTTGAATAAATCGCGCACCACCTGTGTTTTCACCAATCAGTTGCGGGAAAAAGTCGGCGTAATGTTCGGCAATCCGGAAACAACTCCCGGCGGTAAGGCGTTGAAGTTTTATGCCAGCGTCCGGCTCGACATCCGTCGCAAGGACACGATGAAGGATGACGCCGGCAATGCCACCGGCAACCATGTCCGGGTCAAAGTGGTTAAAAACAAGGTCGCCCCGCCCTTTGCGGAGGCAGAGTTTGATATTATATATAACCACGGCGTCGATAAGGAAGGTAGTATCCTGGATGTGGGGATTGACTGCGGCGCCGTCGATAAAAAAGGCGCGTGGCTGCAATTCAATGGTGAATTGATCGGGCAAGGCAAGGAAGCGGCCCGGAAAAATCTTCTGGAAAAACCGGAACTGGCCAAAAAAATTGTCGAGGCCATCATGGTCAAGCGCAATGTTATCCCCGTGGCTGAAACCAAATAACCCCTTAATTTCATGAGTACCGCTTCCGATCTCGATCTTGATTTGGAAAATCTTTTCCAGCCTGCCTGGGCGCAGGCGAAGGATGAACCCAATCGTTTTGAAAAGTTTACCGGCCAGGAGGGCGTAAAACCCGAACGCCGCTTCAGCGATAAACCCGGTGAACGCCGGGCTCCACGCCGCGATGGACCAGGTGGCGGTGACCGGCGTGGCGGCGATCGTGCCCAGCGCCCCGGCGGTTCCAAGTTTGGTGGCAAGGGGAATTTCGGTCGTCGTGATGCACGCCCCGATGAACGCCGTGAACCCGTTGCCCCGCCCGCACCTTTGCCGGAGGTCAATGTAACGTTTTTGCCGGATGAAAAAGGCGTCGAGCAAATCGCGCGCCAGATCAAAATTACCGGCCGGGCCTACCCGCTCTTCCAAATTGCCCAGCTCGTCCTGCAAAAGCCGGAGCGCTATTCCGTCCAGCTCACGGTCAAAAAGAAGGCCGACGGCACCGTGGCGCAGCCAATGTTTGTCTGTGCCCTCGATGATTCGCCCTGGCTTTCCGAGGATGAAGCCGCGGCGCATGCGCTCAAGCAGCATTTTGCCACTTTCTATCAGGCGGAACGCACTGCCACCGAGCCCCCCAAGGGCGTCTATACCTTCGTCGCCCAGTGTGGGATGAGCGGGGTCATTCTTGGCCCTCCTAATTACCACGACTACCAGAATCAACTGCGCAAGCTGCATACTGAGCGGTTCTCCCGCATGCCATTTGACGTTTTCAAATCGCGCGTCAAGATCGTCAAGGACGAGGCGGTGGTTAAAAAATGGGTCGAGGATCTTAGTTTCAAGACCGAGTATAATTGCCTGAATGTTGCCGAACCGCTCACGCTCGCCTCCATGGAAGCCGTGGAGCATCATTTCCGCGCCACGCACAAGGACAGCATCATTAAGTCCGTGGACTCCTTCCTGGTTGCCGGCGTCCCGAGCCGCAGCCTCCGCAACGGTGGATTGCAGCGCCTTGTGCGCAGCGAATGGGAGCATCAGAAACATTTCCCGCTCACGGTCGCGACCAAGTTAAGTCAGCAGTTCGCCTCCCACGGATTGCAGTTTTTTAAGGTTAACAAAACCGTCACCCACGTCGCCGTCGCCCGGCCCCAATACCTCGACCTCGAAACAACTCCCGTCTCGGAGAACATCAAGCGCATTGTGGAGTTCATCAATGCCAATGCTAAATGCACCCGCAAGAAATTGGTTGAGGCCCTGGCACCGATACCGCGTCCTACGGTGATCGAAGTGAATCCCGAGGCGCCCGCGCCTGCTCCGGCGGAAGCGGCTGGACCTGCCCCCACTGCCGAGCAGACGGCCTTGGTCTCCGATTTGCATTGGCTCGTCCATCAAGGCCATGTTTTGGAATTTGCCGACGGACGCTTGGAAACGGCCAAGAAGCCGGCCCCGCGCCCCCCCAAACCCGAAAAGAAGCCCGCGGAAGCAAAAGTAGTACCTGCCCCGACGGAAGGTGCTGCCGCCACTGCTACCGAGCCCGCAACACCCACCGAAGTGGAAAAAGCCCCCGCGGCGGAATCCAGTGTTTCTCAAACAGAGGCTTCCGTTCCAGAGCCGGAATCCTCTCCGCTGGAACCTGCCGCACCCGCTGAAGCCACGACGGCCACGGAGGCCATGAATCAAAATGCTTCCGAGCCGCCGGTTTCATGATAGACTAGCAACATGAGTTTTTCCGCACTCGGCCTTTCCGAGATAGTTCTCCAGGGCGTCAAGGCGATGGGTTACTCCGAACCCACGCCGATTCAGCTCCGGGCAATTCCCCTCGTGCTGGCCGGACGCGACGTCATTGGCAGCGCTCAAACCGGCACCGGCAAGACCGCGGCGTTTGCTTTGCCCATCCTTTCCAAACTCGGCCAGCACCAGCCTGGCCAGGGTCCTCGTGTGCTCATTCTTGAACCCACCCGCGAACTGGCCGCGCAAGTGGAGACCGCCATTCGCGATTATGCGCGCTTCACTAACCTGAAGGTCTGCGTCGTTTTTGGTGGTGTTGGTTATGGCCGTCAAAACGATGAGTTAAAGGCCGGCGCAGATATTATCGTCGCCACGCCGGGGCGCCTGTTGGATCATCTTGAACAGGGCACCGTCAAACTGGATCGCGTGGAATTTCTGGTGCTCGATGAAGCCGACCGCATGCTCGACATGGGCTTCCTTCCCGACGTTCGCCGGCTCGTTGAAAAATGCCCCCGCAAGCGTCATAGTGCCCTCTTTTCCGCCACCATTCCGCCGCAGATCGAAACGCTCATTCAATGGGCCATGAACCAGCCCGAGACCATTGAAATTGGAGCCCGCCGTTCCCCCGCCGAATCGGTCAAGCATGTCATTTATCCCGTTTCGGATTCCCAGAAAACCGATTTGCTTCTTAAGCTCTTGGATTCTGTCAACTACGATTCCGTCATCGTGTTTTGCCGCACCAAACACGGGGCCGATCGGGTGGCCACTACGCTCAAGCGCGCTAATCATGCCGTCGCTGTGCTTCATTCCAATCGCACCCAGCGCGAGCGCGAGCAGGCCTTGCAAGGGTTTCGCGACGGAAAATTTGAAGTGCTCGTGGCGACTGATATCGCCGCGCGCGGGCTCGACATCGCGGAAGTCAGCCACGTCGTCAATTACGATGTGCCCCAGCACCCCGAGGATTACATCCATCGGATTGGCCGTACCGGTCGCGCAGCCGCCACTGGCGATGCTTTTACCATCATGGTGGCCGAGGATGCCCCCCATGTTTTCGCCATCGAACGCTTCATCAGCCAGAAAATTCCGCGCATTAAACTGGAGAATTTCGATTACCGTTACACCGCCCTGTTTGAGGAGGGCAAGCCCGGCGCACCCGCGGGCGGGTTCCCCGGGAAAGTTCGCGGCGGCCGCATCCACGGCGGTTACCATTTCGCCCCAGGCGGTCGGCGAAGGTAACCCCTTGTTACCCCAAAATGTGCCGGCGCAAGAGCTGGAAAACGTCCGTTGATTCTATTTCGCTGGTCCCCAAAAGTTCCCCTCGGTTTGTCATAAAAACCGGCCAGTCCATTTTATCCGCCGGTCTTCGGCCGTGCGAACCTTTTACCAGCGTCGCGTCCAGCGGGATCACGTCCATTAACATCCGGAAGCCAAGCTTTTTCTGCAGCAGCCGCCTCGCAATTTTCAATTTTGGAAACGAAATCTTCGGGTCGAGAAATAATTCCACCGGGTCATACCCGGGCTTCCGGTGAATATCCACCGTCCGCGCAAAATCCGGCGCCCGCGCATCCTCCAGCCAGTAATAATAGCTAAACCAGGCATTTTGTTTCGCCACCGCGATCAAATCTCCCGCCCGTGGATGCGTAATTCCGGCGGCGGCTTTCTCCTTTTCTCCCAAAACCTGTTCCACCCCGGGCGTCATCGCCAAAACTTCACGCACCGCTTTCTCCCGTGATCGATCATTCAGATAAATGTGCGCAACCTGGTGATCTGACACCGCAAAGACTACGCTCGCTCCGGCGTCCAATTGCTCTAATCCCAACTCCTCCTTGACCGCGAGCCAGCCTTGTTTGCGAAATATTCGGTTCAAGTAAACCGGCGTGTCCACGTTCGTGATCCCATATTCCGAAAGCAAAACCGCTTCCACTCCTCGCTGATTGAAAAAATCAATCAAGTCGCCAACAATCGAATCAACCGCCCGCAGATCTGGAACAATCTTTGAATTCAATTCGTGGGAGCCGACGTGAGGAGGCTCTAAATCGGCCTTGGTTTTGTCGGCAACTCCTTCCAATCCCGCTGATTCAGAATACGGCCCATGCCGTTGCAGGTCATAATCCAGATGCGGCAGATAAATCAGGTTGAGGGTCGGGCAATGCTTGTTTTCAATCCACGTGGCTGCCTCGGCAATCCACCGCGAAACGACATCTGCTTTGCCCTGCGGCGAATCAACTCCGGCTGCCGGTCCCCAAAAACCGAAAAACGGAAATTCACCTAAATCCTTTTTGATGCTCCGGCGAATCGGATACGGCCAGGCATAGATATCGAAAAATTTCCGCCCGTCGGCGGGATACATCGGACGCGGCGTGATCGCGTAATCCACGCTGGAATACATGTTAAACCACCAGAAACAATTCGCGACCGTGAACTTTTCTCCACCAACTTCCGGGTGTCCCCGCAATTCCTCCCAGATTTTTGCGGACTGCACAATGTGGTTGGACTGCTTCCAGAAATGTACCTCGGACAATTCCCGGTTGTACCAGCCATTACCTACAATGCCATGCTGCGACGGCGCTGCGCCCGTGAGATAATTGGATTGTGCGGTGCAAGTGACCGCTGGAAACGCCGGAATAATCTTTGCCAGCGCGCCGCGCTTGCGAAATGCCGCGATCCGCGGTGTGTGTTCGCCAATGAGCGATTCCGTCAGGCCAACCACGTTGATGACCGCAGTGCGTTTCACAAACCTTGATTCCTGCAAAAAACCGGCCGGGTGGCAAAACTATTTTTACCGCCTGGCCGGGTCTATTTTGTTTCTGCGGCTTGGGCCGCTAGTTCAAGTTCACGGATGGAGGCGATGATTTTCTCCGGATTCATTTCGTGGACCTCAAAGCCAAAACCGATTTCCTTCAACAGCGTGATTGTCAATTCACCGCCAAGATGCTCGCGAAACTCTTCGAGGCCGGCCAGAATTTGGAAATCGCCGTGCGAATCCTTCCCGAGCAACCGCCCGGCGAAAATCTCGAAACCAAGCCGCCGCAATAATCGCAGGATGCGGTCAGCCGCCGCCGCCTCAAGCAGTCCGGCTTGCCGGGAGTAAACCACATCCAGCGACATGCCGATCGCAACCGCTGCTCCATGGTGAATTTGGAAATCGGAAATTTGCTCCAGCTTATGCGCCGCCCAATGTCCAAAATCAAGCGGTCGGGCCGAACCTGTCTCGAAGGGATCTCCCCCTTGGGCGATGTGCCTGAGGTGCAATTCAGCACATCGGAAAATCAGGTTTTTCATCGCCGCCGCTTCAAAAGCGGCGAGCTTTTCCGCATCCCGCTCAATTTCTTCAAAAAAATTGCCGTCACGGATGCAGGCGACTTTCACCGCTTCCACATAGCCCGCGCGCATTTCCTTCGGCGGCAGCGTGGCGAGCAGCTTGAAATCATTAAGGACCGCGTATGGCGGCGCAAAAGTTCCAATGAAGTTTTTTTTGCCGAACGCATTGATGCCGTTTTTCACTCCCACCCCGGAATCGGCCTGCGCCAGGGTTGTGGTGGGGATGCGAACATGTCGCACGCCCCGATGTGCCGTCGCCGCGGCAAAGCCCGCCACATCCAGCAATGCGCCGCCCCCGACCGCGATCACGTAGGAGTGCCGGTCAATGTGGTGCCGGTCAATTTGCTCGTGGATTTCGTTGATCAGCGCCGGGGAGTTCTTGGCGCGCTCTCCCCCGGGTAAAATCAAGGGTGGACAGACCAGTCGAAGTTTCCCCGTTGTCGTTGAAAAATAAGTTTCCACCCGGACAGCCAGCCCGGGCTGGGCGGCGGCGAGCGCCTGGTCGAGAATGATTAGGACTTTGCGCGGTGTCCTATCCTCCAGCGTGTCACGTAAAGTGGCGTTGGCTGGGGAAAAAACGTCCTCGGTAAACAAGACGCGCAAACGCCAGCCCGCTTGCAGGGAATGTTCAATGACAGGCACAACATCCAATCTGGAATTTCGGCAGTTGATTTTCGAGTTTTATTTGCATTCCCGGGTGCTTGGTCTTCACCGTTGTTCCGGAGAATCCGTGGGAATCCGCATGTGATAAAACGAGCGATAAACGAACACGAGGGCAACGAGGAAGCACACGCCGCCGATGACGTAGGAAAGGCATGAATTCGGATGCTCCTGCCGTAATTTGACCGCGATTTCCACTGCCAGCAGGCCGAACAACGTCGTGAATTTGATGATCGGGTTCATCGCCACCGACGAGGTGTCCTTGAACGGATCGCCTACGGTGTCGCCCACCACCGTGGCAGCATGCAGCGGTGTGCCTTTCATCTTTAAATCCACTTCGACTATTTTTTTGGCGTTGTCCCATGCGCCCCCTGCATTGGCCATGAAAATAGCTTGGAACAACCCAAAGAACGCGATGCCAATCAGGTAGCCAATGAAGAAATACGGATCGAAGAATGGCAGGCCGAGCGCAAGCGCAAACACCACCACGAAAATATTGATCAAACCGCGTTGCGCGTACACCGTGCAGATTTCGACGACGCGCTTGCTGTCGGCCACCGACGCGGTTTCAGTGTCAAACTTGAGGTTTTTCTTGATGAAGACCACCGCGCTGTAAGCCCCTGTCACGACCGCCTGCATGCTGGCGCCGGTGAACCAGTAAATCACCGCGCCACCCATCAATAGCCCGAAAATCATTTGCGGTTTTACCATGCTCAAATTCTCAATGGCGTGCCCGGAGACATTTTGCAGCAACATGATGATGCCGAAAATCATGGTGGTCGAACCCACCACCGCCGTGCCGATCAACACCGGCTTGGCTGTGGCCTTGAACGTATTCCCGGCGCCATCCCCCTTTTCGAGCTCAAGCTTGGCCTCGCGAAAATTCGGTTTGATCCCGAAATCCCGCTCCAATTCCGCTGCGATCTCCGGCTGCGATTCAATCCGGCTCAATTCATAAACCGACTGCGCGTTGTCCGTGACCGGCCCGAAGCTGTCCACGGCAATTGTGACCGGCGCCATGGCCAGAAACCCGAAAGCCACCAGTCCGAACGCGAAAATCGGCGCCGCGAATGTGAATTGCGGGGGCATCAGCCCAAGCAGATCGGCGTTTTGCGAAAACAGGTAAGACGTGAACATCAGCGCCAGGATTACCATGCCCATCCAAAATGCGGAGAAATTCCCGGCAACCAACCCTGACAGAATGTTCAGCGAGGCGCCGCCTTGTTCCGAGGAACGTGTTACCTCGCGAACATGCCGGGATTCTGTGCTGACGAAAATCTTGGTGAACTCCATGATCAATGCGCCCGCGAGTGTCCCGCAGGCGATGATGGCGGAAAGCACCCACCACAGGTTTTTCAGCGGCACATCCGTCAGGACGCCGTTGACCATTTGGGGTACTGTCAAGTCTCCCAGTAACAACTTGCTCGCGCCAAAACAGACCACCATGGAAACCAGGCTGGTCGTCCAGACCAGTTCGGTCAGCGGTGATTCCCAGTTGAAATTCTTTTTCCCGCCGAAGCGCATGGTGCTGGTGATGCGGTTGATGTAATAGGACAAAAGCGATGCCAGGACCATGAGGGTTTGAATGGCAAACAACCAGATGATGAGCTTACCGCACAGCAGCGGGGAAGCGACCAGCGCCAGCGCAAGGAAGGCAATCAAAGCCACGCTGGTCACGCCGTAAGTCTCAAATCCGTCCGCCGTGGGTCCGACGGAATCGCCGGCATTGTCCCCCGTGCAATCGGCAATCACACCCGGGTTCTTCGGATCATCTTCCGGCAAGTTGAAGACGATCTTCATCAAATCCGAGCCGATATCGGCAATTTTTGTAAAAATCCCGCCCCCAATGCGCAGGGCTGATGCCCCCAATGACTCGCCGATGGCAAAACCTATAAAGCAGGGTCCAGCCAGTTCACGAGGAATGAACAGTAAAATGCTAATCATGCAGAATAACTCCACGCTTACCAGCAGCATGCCGATGCTCATCCCGGCTTGCAGCGGAATGAACAGCGTCCTCAACGAATTCCCGCGCAGCGAGGCGAAGGCCGTGCGGCTGTTGGCCGTTGTGTTGATGCGAATGCCAAACCACGCCACTCCGTAGCTGCCCAGGATGCCCAGAATGGAACTCCCCAAGATCATGGCCACCGGCCCCCATGCATCCGCTTGCAGCAACTTGAAATAATAAATCATGCACCCGCCGATGAGCAGCCAGAGTGCCGCGAGAAATTTTCCCTGTTGCAACAGGTAGGTCTTGCAGGTCTCCCAAATGATGTTTGAGACTTCAGCCATGCTTTTGTGCACGGGAAGTGCCCGGGTTTTTAGATATTCAAGGATGCCAAATAAGGCGCCTCCAACGCAGACCGCCAGGCCAAACAGCAGAATCGTCCCGCCCGTCAGATTCCCGTTAAAAAAAGACGGCGCCACGAGCGACGGCAGCTGGATGTCCGATGCGTCCGCGAAGGCGCTCGGTACGGTCAGCCAAGTCAGGAGCACCAATATGCTGCCGATATATGATTTATTTCGTAACATATGGGGGGGCCAGAATGGGCCAGCAATCTTTGGTTTTCCAGCATATTCTGTTGAAATAACGGCTTCCGGCGTCCCTATTATCTGGGTGCAAAGGTGAATCGCGCTTGCCGCTGCGCGCGCTGTGCCGCAAGCTTTTCGTTGATGTCCGAACGTCCGGTTGCCACCTTGAATAAACCTGATGCAGCGCTCGAAATAACGCTGCGTCCCTCCCTTTTTTCCGACTTCACCGGCCAGCCCAAGGTCAAAGAGCGTCTGGAAATCGCCGTTGCCGCCGCCCGCCACCGCGGCGAGGCTCTTGACCATATCTTGCTCAACGGCCCACCGGGCCTGGGCAAGACCACCATCGCTAACATCCTCGCCAAGGCCATGGGAGCCAACGTCAAGGCCACCAGCGGGCCGACCATCGAAAAAGCCAGCGACCTCGCCGGTCTCCTCACCAATCTCGAGGAAGGGGACGTGCTTTTCATTGACGAGATTCATCGCCTTCAAAAAACCATTGAGGAATATCTGTACCCGGCCATGGAAGATTTCAAGCTCGATATTATCATCGACCAAGGGCCTAATGCGCGCAGTGTCCGCTTGAATCTGCCGCGGTTCACGCTCATCGGTGCCACCACCCGCAGCGGTTTGTTAAGCGCACCCCTCCTCACGCGCTTTGGCATCCGCGAACGCCTGGATTACTACGTCGCCGCCGACCTCCAGAAAATCGTGCTGCGCTCGGCGCATTTGTTGAATGTGGAAATCGAGCCTGCCGGAGCCCACGAAATTGCGCGCCGCAGCCGCGGCACCCCGCGCATCGTAAACAATCTCCTCCGCCGCGTTCGTGATTATGCCCAGGTCAAGGGCGACGGAAGAATTACCTCCTCGATCGCCGATCGCGCCCTCGCCATGCTGGAAATTGACCAAAACGGCCTCGATGAAATGGATAAGCGCATCTTGGAGGCCATCATCGTCAAGTTTGGCGGCGGCCCTGTCGGTGTAAACTCACTCGCCGTCGCCGTCGGCGAAGAACCGGATACCATTGAGGAAGTTTACGAGCCCTACCTCATCATGGAGGGATTTCTCAATCGCACCGCCCAGGGTCGGGTCGCCACGGAACTGAGCTACAAAAAACTGGGTTTGACTCCTTCAACCGGCAATCAATCGCGCCTGCTTTGATCCGTTCCGATTACGTCGGCCGCTGGTTTGGCAGGACGAGACTCGGGAGCTGCGCACCGCATGGTCGACACTCCCGCCGGCCGCAGTTTTAATTTAACTGCCTTGCCCTCTCACTTCACCTCGGTTCCGCAAGTGCTGCTGACCGGTGCCACCTCCGCGCTGCTGGCCGTGGCACTAAAATCCACCGTGCCCGGCTCCTGGGTTTTTACTGCCGTGCAAACTTCCTTGGTCGAGTTTGCAGGCAGTACCGGGAGAATCCACGTCACCAAACCATTGGTCACTATCCCGTCATCCGTCGTGTCCGTGGCGAAAGCCGTCGCGGGAATTGTCAACCCCACAGTCACATTCGTGGCGGTAAGGTTGCCGGTGTTGTGGACATTCAGGCAAAGCTGGATGCTGTGACCCACCCCGGCCTTGTCTGGTGCGCTGCAGTCGATCGTCAGTGCATTGACCGTTGCCACGCCAAGGTCTTCCACAAAAAAATTACTGCACGGCTTGGGCGTGATGCACCGCCAGTTGTGGCCATTCGAATTAAACGTGAACGCGTAGGCGTGGATCGGATCACGCCCGGCCCAGGTCACGTTCCGCAGACAAATCGGTCTGCCATGCTCACGCGATGACATGAAGGGCATCGTCTCACCCACGGGAATATTCCACTCCACAATTTCATTCGTCATCGCCGCCGCAAACATGTCGTCCACGTTTCCCGGCCAGCCCCACTGCCGCAAAATCTCGACAAAGTCCGGATGCAGTTCCGCGCTGCCAAAGCGCGCCCGCAAATCTGATGGCGAATAGATCGTCGGGGCGAAACTCGTGGCGGGATTGCCGAGACGCGTGGCACGGTGGCTTTCCGCTGACGCCCACGGCGGAAAAATCACCAGGCCAAGGGCGAATAGTGCCGGCAGCAGATATCTATTGATTTTCATAGCTTAATAACACGCCAGGTTTTTTGGCATCCGATTGGTTTTTTAAATTTATTTTCACTTCTAAACACGACTCCCAATTTCTCAGCGGCCATTATTGACTTTTTAATCAATAAACCTTCGTGATTTCCTCGGCACTGATCGGGGTCGTCACATTGGCCGAAGAGAGATAAAACCTGGCGTGCGCATTGCCGGGCGTCATGCCCTTGGCCACGACCTTGTACGTGAGGGCCTGTTGGGCTCCCAAAATAGGAACGGCTGGGAAAGAAACCTTCTGGCCTTGGATGCTGGCGCTAGGCTGGTCGCCATTGACTGGTGCCAGTTCCGCATCAAACACAACGCTCAATCTCACGTTGGAATCGTCCGTTGAACCCTGGTTCGTGGCCTTAATTGTATAAGTCGTCATTTTGCCAACCGCCACCGGGTCTGGATTCACCGACTTTTCCAGCAGGATGGCTGGGGTGCCTACCACTTTGGTTTCACAAGTGCTCGAGGCTGTATTCGCGCAGGCGCTGCTCACCGAACCCGCAAAATCGAACGTGCCGGCCACCGCGCTGGTGAAAGTTGCGGTAACCGTCTGCGGAGCATTGGTTTCCACCGCGCCAAGATAATAATCGATCTCGCCGTTGCTGACTTGTCCGGTGCCCGCAGAGGTAATCACCAAACCAGCCGGAACCGTAACCGCCAGTTTTGACCCGGGGGCCGCCGCATCGCCCGTGTCCGAGATCGTGTAGCTGACGTCAAACTTGTGGCCAATATATTCTTGGTCGGTTGCATTGCAGCTGATCGCCAAAACCGGCTGATGCACGATCGTGGTTGCGGTGGCTTCCGCCCTCACGCCTTCCTTGCAGGTGACCTTCGCGCTGTTCACCAGTGCGCCAGTGGAGGTCGCCGTGGCTTGATATTGGAAATTGGTGCTGTCGCCCGGTGCCAGGCTGTCCGCTTCAAACGTCGCGTCGTTCTTGCCGCCGATATTCATCCCAGCCGGCAAAATGTCCGTGACGATCACATCGTTCAGGAAACTGCTTCCGGTGTTTTTGACCGTGAGCGTCGTCGCTATCGGGTCGCAAATCAATACGTCCGCGGGTTCCGTCTTCGTCAAGGAGATGCTCGCCCTCACCACATGGATGTCTTGGCATAGCACCGGATTGTAGCTCGCCCAACCGCAGGTCGTCACGACGCCCTCATCCGCACTGCTGCCTTTCACGGTGATCGTCTTGCTTTCGTTCGGCGCCAGCGTGCTCAGATTCCATATCGCCTTCCCACCAGCCATGCTGCTGGCTGCCGGATCGGAATCCGTCGCCGAGAAATCGCTGGTTACCCGATCCATGACCATTACATTTTCCAAAACGGCGGACGTCAGGTTGCTGACGACGTAAGTATAAGTATAGGGCTGTCCTACCAGAACCTGCGCCGGGGAGATCTTTTCCACGGACAATCCGCTGCCTTGGAGCGTGCCGCTCGGAAAATAGGCAATCTCGTCGGAAATGGTCGGCCCGGTCGGCATCGTCGAAATTCTGGCTGCGCCGGCGGTGTTTTTTCCCTGTTCTCTCAGTTGGGCACAACCGGTTAGGATCAAAAGGCACCCTAGGGCGGAGATCACGTGCTTTAACTTGGTTTTCACGTTTTCAAATGCCATTTCCGCAAATGCAGAGGTTCTAATTTATGGTCGCGCGTAAAGTGGTTGGTGAATCCTTATTATCTTTGGGAAACATTACAAGAGCACTCTGAAAGAGCAACAAATTTCTGGCTGGCGGCACAATCCGGCCAGCCCGCATGGAATTTTGCTTTCGTCGCGCCTCCAATCCGTGTTTCATCTAGGCGTTTCGATTTATGCCCAAGCGCACCGACATCCACAGCGTTCTCATCATTGGCGCCGGACCGATCATCATCGGCCAGGCCTGTGAATTCGATTATTCCGGAACCCAGGCCTGCAAGGCCCTCAAGGAGGAAGGCTATCGCGTCGTGCTCGTGAACTCCAATCCAGCCACCATCATGACCGACCCCGAGTTCGCGGATCGTACCTATCTCGAACCCATCACAGCTGAGGCCGTCGAAAAAATCATCCTCCGCGAAAAGGCCGAGATGAAAAAACTCGGCGCGCAGGGCAAACTGGTGTTGCTCCCCACACTCGGCGGCCAGACCGCGCTCAATACCGCCATGGCCCTGCACAAAAATGGCGCCTTGGAGCGGCACGACGTCGAAATGATTGGCGCCAAACCGGAGGCCATCCACAAGGGCGAAGACCGCCTCGCCTTCAAGGATCTGATGCTCCAGATCGGCCTCGATGTTCCGATTTCCGGCGTGGCCCATAACATGGATGAGGCGCGTGCCGTGGCTGAAAAGATCGGACGTTTTCCCCTGATCGTCCGCCCGGCGTTTACCCTCGGTGGCACCGGCGGGGGCATTGGCTACAATCAGGAGGAATTCCTCGAGATCGCCAAGCGCGGCATCGAACTCTCCCCCGTCAGCGAGGTCCTCATTGAGGAATCCCTCCTCGGTTGGAAGGAGTATGAAATGGAAGTGATGCGCGACAAGGCCGATAATTGCGTCATCATTTGCTCCATCGAAAATTTCGATCCCATGGGTGTCCACACCGGCGACAGCATCACTGTTGCCCCCATCCAGACGCTCACCGACAAGGAATACCAAATCATGCGCGACCAGAGTTTCGCCGTCATCCGCGCGGTCGGTGTCGAGACGGGCGGCTCCAATATCCAATTTGGCGTCAGTCCGGAAAATGGACGCATGGTGATCATCGAGATGAACCCGCGCGTTTCCCGCAGTTCCGCCCTCGCGTCGAAAGCCACTGGCTTTCCCATCGCCAAGATCGCTGCCAAGCTCGCCGTCGGCTACCTGCTCGACGAGCTCAAGAACGACATTACCCGGGAGACCCCCGCCAGTTTCGAACCGAGCATTGATTACGTCGTCACCAAGATTCCCCGCTTCGCTTTCGAAAAATTTCCCCAGACTGATCCCACCCTCACTACCCAGATGAAAAGCGTCGGTGAGGCCATGGCGATCGGCCGCACGTTCAAGGAAAGCCTCCAGAAATGTCTGCGCTCTCTCGAGATCGGCCGCAGCGGGCTGGGCGGCGACGGCAAAGCCTGGCGTATCGGCACCGAACTTTACGGCGACCGCGACATCCTGCCGCACGACGTCATCTCCCGCAAACTGTCCGTTCCCAATGCCGAGCGCATCTTTTTCATCCGTCACGCCTTGCGTGCCGGCTTCGCCGTCGACGAGATTTACCAACTCACTAAAATCGACCGCTGGTTCCTGATCCAGATCAAGAAGATCGTCGATTTCGAAGAGGAATTGGCCGGCTTAAAGAATTAGTCCTCTTGGCATTGGCCGACGCGGCTAAATCTAACGTACCGAAGGCTTCCAAATCGGCAGGTCATCGAAATGCCGATGTGTTCGCAGGCGTGCAAGTCCGCGCTATGCGATTGCCTGAGAAACATCATGGCCGGAACATTTCCAGAAACATCCCGCCCGCGTGCTCAACCTCCTGGTCAAACATCAGCGCTGGCCATCAACCGGTCCGGCAGCTATTGCGTTCCTTTTCAGCACATAGATCCTTCCCATGTAAGTCGGCATCCAGTGGTAATAAGGATAGGTTCGATAAACCGAGTAGTTTGTGGCCGGATGGAAGTTCACCAGAAATTCATTGTCAACGACCCACCACGGCCCCTTGCTCGGATCAATTTTAAAGTCGGGCCGGTATAAGTAATAGCCGTTGAACTCAAATCCGCCGTCGATGGCCGCGGGCTGAACCTGGTCTTGATGAATTAGGTCATTTAAAGCTCTCCATCGGGCGCGGTTCCAAGCCAGATAATCCCTCGTCCCACAAACGCTAAAGAGGACAAATCCGCCCAGTAGTATTGCCGCCACCACCTTCCCGGGAACGAACCCAACCGGCGAATCCGGTTGCCGGGTTTGTGCCGGTTTATTTAAATGACCGTGCGCCTGAGTCTGCGGCCCGCAAATTGGCATTAGCAAACCCGCCATCAGAAATGGAACCGCCGGAAAAAGGTAGCGATCAACAAAACCGGTCGCAAAAAACGGCGCCAGATTGATAATCGCGGTGAGTAAAAGGAAAACGGCGCCTGTCTGGTCCGCATTCAATCGGTAAGGAACCAACTTCGGCGATAATTCCACAGCAATCGCAATGCCCCGGGAGATCAGGATGGCCGCCCCGGCCACACAAATCAGAGTGACCGCCATCCAGAAATAACCCGGCAGCATCGGGGTCGTGTTCACCTGAATTGAATCCTGCAAAGTCAGCGGGCCCAAACCGGATTTGTTGATGATGTTGGTGGACAGCGGCATCGTATAACCCTTGCCGCACAGGCCGTTCACCACCGTTAAGCCGGCCATTACCGCAACTGCGCAGCCGAACACAAAACGCAGTTTTTTATCCTGCCTCCCCAACCCCGGCAGGCTGAGAACAAGGAGAGGAGATAAATAAAGGCCCAGATACATCAGGGTTAAATAAACCGAGTGCGCCAAAACTCCCGCAAGTTTTACCGGATTGCCGAAAGCCAGGACCAGCGACTTGCTTTTAGTATTGTACAGCGCCGGCAACCGCCCCGTCCTGGCCTGCCAATATTCAAAACCAATCATTGCGGCCACGCACAAGATCAGGGGCGCGGCAGCGCGCAACGTTGAGCGCGCCTTCCCGCCGTGTTGCCAGGTCGAAACCACGGCAAAGGCGAGGGGCACCGCCAGCCCGACCTGCCGGGACATCACCGCAGCCAGCGAAAAGAGCGTGGCCAAAAACAGGTTGCGGTTGGAAGATCCAGTAAGGTCTCTCAGAAAAAAAATCCCCGCTGATATCGCCAGCGCGACGAAGAGCACATCCGTCATGAAAGTATACGAAAGGAGGTAATAAACCGGATCGAAGGCAAACACCAGGGCTGCCAGTAAAGTCACCCCTCTTGATTGGCGACATTCTCGCATCAATCCATATACCGCTACCATTCCCAGCCATGACGCAACGAGCGTTGAAAACCGTAGAACCGTGAACGAAAATCCGTGCAGTAAACAAAAGGTGCTCCCCCAAAGCACATTCATCAGCAGCGTCATGCCCACCCAACCTCCCGCTTGATAATTGCCCGTCTCCAGCAAATGTTTTACCGTCAGGCCAAAGGACCAGTCATCATTCAGCGGAAAATTGCCGACCGGATTCACCACGGCCACACTCAACAACCAAAATGCCGTCAAACACGAGAGGTCGATGCACGGATCACCCCATTTGCTCCAGACCCGCCCGTTTATCCATCTCATCTTCTGAAACATGGCCGCCGAACCGCGGTCATTCAAGAAGTTTTGAAATCTTCCTGACTCCGGCGATCGCTGCAAATGAAAATTCCCGTCCTGAGGATTGCCGTTCAAGCCTCAGCCGGGATTTATGTTGAGGGTAAATTAGAAAGCGTACCGGAACGCCAGCGAGAACAAGTGAACGTTGAAGGTGTATTTGGCATCCAATGCTGGATTCGCGTTTGGGATATTCCGGTCGTTGTAAAAATCCAGGCCGTACGCAAATTCCAGTGAGACATGCTGCGCATGATAACCAAGACCCATGGTGAGGACGTTTTGATTTGCGTCAGGAATCGTCGGTGAGAACGTTGAATCGGGCACGGGAGATTCAAAAAATTGATATCCGCCCCTCACCACCCAATGATTTGCGAACTTCCAATCCCCGCCAATCCCGGCCGTAAACGTATTGTGCCAGGCCTCGGGAACGGTTTGAGTCAAGTTTATCCCGCCAACACCCGTCTGGGCCGAGCCCGTGTTGATGGGAAGATTTTTGAACTGCGAGAATTGGATCCACTCAACGTCCGACTCCAGCCGGATGGTGTCTGTCAGGTCGATTCCATAACCTGCTGAAATGATGTTGGGATATTTAACCATGCTGCTGAAGCTGGTCGTTGGGTTGCTGGCTGCGCCCGAGTTCTCGATGTCAGCATTTCCGCTATAATCCACCGTCATCGTGGAGCGATAAGTCAAGGCCAGTCGCTGGCGGTCCGTGAGGTTCCAGGTCACCCCGAGATTGCCGCCCACGCCGACCCCGTCACCGGAGGCATGCGCCTCCCAATTTGGCAAAAATGGTGAAATATATTGCCGCAGTTCCAATTCGGAATACATCACGTCCAGACCCACACCGACTTGGACCGAATCACAAAACTTATACGCCAGGGAAGGATTGAAATTGAACGTTGTCAGCTTGCCAAAATTGGCGGCGGTGCCCAGATTGCCGGTAGGGCGGGAGAACGCGGATGAACTGGTATCCCACTGGTTGGCCAATCCATAGGGAACCGTGACACCAAAACCCAGCGTAAGTTTGTCGTCATAGAGAGGCACTGCCATGAAAAAATTCGGCAGCAGCTTCAAAGGATGCATCGTGGAAGCCGTTTGTCCATTGGCCGACTGGTAATTGACATTGATATAGATAATGGAGGGATCCAGCTCTGCCACTAAATTGGTGACATCCACTAGGTTAGCTGGGTTGTTCTGCACCGCAGTGGCATCGTCCACATGCGCAATGCGGCCGCCCGAACGTCCTAGGTCAAACGCACCGGTCGTCGCATCGCGGAAACCTTCTGCTCTCAGCGTCGCTGTCGAAAGAACCGACAGCGCCCCCATGCCGAGCGCCAGTTTCAGCTGTTTGTTCGCTTTCCGTTGCCGTTTAGTCTCTGTTGGTCGTTTACTCATATTATTTTATGCGAGTCCTTCTAGTAATTTGGGCATTCGCTGTCCCGCCGCAAGACAACTCCATCTTCTGATATACTGCGTGCTAATGCGACTCATTCGAACCAAGCACCCATAATGCCAGCTGGCATAATAATTTAGAATTCATACAATGGCTTTGTTTTGGCGTGAAAAATGGTTCAATTTGGCGGCACAATGAACAAAACGATTAATGGCAATGGTCACGGGGGCGGGCACCTTGACAGTGCCCATGTCCGCGAAATCGCTCCGCGAAAAACTGCGTCGCGCTCCGGCGCCGGCGCCACTGTTATCAATGAAAGCCGCGTCATCTTTCGTGCGACGGAAGGCGCGGAAGTCCATGGACGACTGGTTAATTTCAGCCGTCAGTCGGCCGCCTTCGAACTGTTTGGCGAGTCGGTCGTCTTGCGGTCCTCCGAAACCCTCACGGAATTTCAAATTCAAATCCAGGGCCAGAAAATTTATTACGGCCAGGCAGTGATCACCGCCCTCTTGGACAACGCCAGCAAGATTGTCTGCGAAGTGGACTTGGACGAAAACCTGTGGACACCCGCCCCGGAGTTCCTGTCCACCATGACCCAGCCGGACGGTGTCGCCAAGGCCTTTAACCAGTTTGAGCGCGAATGGCAGAAGCTTTATATCGTTTCCCCCGATTTCAAGGTCATCGTCGCCGACCTCGAGATCTTCCTGCATGACTTGAAAATCTGGCTGGACCGTGTGGAATCCAACCTTGCCACCTTGCCCGCCGTCAAACGCGGCCTCGTGGAGCGTCAATTGGCACAGGAGATTGGCAAAATCACCTCGCCCCGGTTGACCACCATGTTCGAAAAATTTGAGGCTGTCCTTAACCGGGTCGAACCAGGCTCGCACCCCGCCCACAGCGTTTTTGCCCGACGGATCCTGCATCCCTTGCTCATGGGCTCACCGTTTCTGCACCGTACTTTCTACAAGCCATTGGGCTATGCCGGTGATTATGAGATGGTAAACATGTTGAGCCGCGACCCCTTTGAGGGCAAGTCGCTCTTCGCCAAGATCGTTAACCTCTGGTTCTGGGAGCAGCCCCCGGCCGAGGCGCATCGCAACCGGCTCATCTATCTGGCCAATCAAATTGAGGTGGAAGCTCACCGCCTGGCGCGCTTTGGACGCCGGGTTCGCGTCTTTAACTTCGCCTGCGGCCCCGCCCTGGAAATTCAAAATTTTCTAAAAAAATCGCCGATGGCCGGCCGCGTGGATTTCCTCCTGGCCGATTTTAACGGCGAGACTCTGGAGCACACCAAACGGATCATGGAAGAAATTAAGGAACGCAGGGGGCTGGGGACCGCCTTCCAGTTTGCCAAAAAATCGGTGCACCAGTTATTGAAGGACAGTGGCCACCTGCTCCTGTCCGGCAATGACGGCAAACCCCTCTACGATTTTGTCTATTGTGCCGGGCTTTTCGATTATCTGTCCGACCGGACTTGTCTCGAATTGATGAACGCCTTCTACAGTTTCGTGGCGCCGGGCGGCCTGCTGGTCTCCACCAACGTCGCCACCTCCAACCCCCGCATTCCCACCATGGACCATGTGATGGCCTGGCATTTGATCTATCGCAACGTGCCCCAGTTCGCCGACTTGCGTCCCGGTGGATCCTCCCCGGAGGATTGCGTCGTTAAGGCCGACGCCACGGGGGTAAACCTCTTTCTCGAAGTCAGAAAGCCTGAACATGGTTGAAGCCCTGCCTAAAATGGACGCCGAAATGTACGGGACATTTCGGAAGAATGAGGCGCAACAGCGTCTCAGCAACACTCGGGTGGGTTGTATCCTCGTCGTGTTCCTGATGCCCGCAGGCAGCACCTTGGATTACTTTGTTTATCACGATAAGCTGGGACTTTTCTTTTGCCTGCGTCTCTTGTGTGCGGCGGCTGCCGCCATCATTCTCGCTTTCTTGTTTTCCGAGGCCTCCGAAAAATGGATCCAACCACTGGGTGTGGTGGTGCCCATGCTCCCCGTCGTTTCCATCGCCGGCATGATCGCCCTCACTGAAGGATTTGGCTCGCCCTATTACGCCGGCTTGAACCTCGTCCTGATTGCTGTCGGTTCCGTGCTGAACTGGACCGTCTGGGAAAGTCTCTTTGCCGTCAGCGTCACCCTGGCGATTTATATCGCCGCTGGCATTGTCAGCGCCTGGCATCAAAAAATGCCGCCCATGGGCGTGATCTTTAATAATTTCTATTTCCTGCTCCTCATGGACATCATCGTTATCGTCGGCACGTTCGTCCAGGAACGCCAGCGATTGCGGGAATTCAGCCTGCGCTTCGAATTGGATAAAAACCGCAAATCCCTCGAGGAAACCAACCGGAAACTGGTTGAGCTCGACCGTCTCAAAAGCCGTTTCTTCGCCAACGTCAGCCATGAATTGCGCACGCCTCTCACGCTGTTGCTCGCCCCCTTGGAAGTGCTCGTCAAACGTTTTCAAAAGATTAACGACACCGGGGCGCTGGATTTGGTTTCAACCATGCACAACAACGGTATGCGTTTATTGAAACTCATCAATGACCTGCTCGAGCTCATCCGCCTGGAATCTGGCCGTCTCGAACTGAAGAAAGAACCGTTGTCCATGGTCGATTTTATCAACGGTCTTGCCAGCGCGGTCAAACAGATGGCAGTGGACAAAAAAGTGACTCTCGAAACCCATACTGATGAAACCTTGCCGCTGATTTTAGCGGACCGCGATAAGCTCGAAAAAATTGTTCTCAACCTTTTGTTCAACGCCCTCAAATTTACCCCGCAACACGGCCGAGTCTGGCTGCGGGCGGAGAAAAAGGACGCGTTTTACCTCCTCATCGTAGGTGACACCGGCGTGGGTATTGCCGAGAAGAGCCTCCCGTTCGTCTTCGACCGCTTCTGGCAGGAGGATGGCTCCGCCAAGCGGAAATTCCAGGGCGTCGGCATCGGTTTGGCTCTCGTCAAGGAATTGACCGAAACCATGGGTGGTCAGGTCACCGTCGAGAGCCAGTTGGGCAAAGGCACCACCTTCACCGTCAGCTTGCCGTTCGAAAAAGTCGAGCTTGCCCCGGATCAAATCGTTGCGCCGGCCAAGCTCCCCACCGAAACTGAACCCGGTCACTCAGATGAATGGCTGGCCAATCTGTACCGCCGCGCCGAGTTTTTCCCCACCTCCAGCACTACCAAACAAAATGTGGGAACCACCCATTTTGCCCGGCGCACCAAGCGTCCCCTCGTATTGGTAGCCGACGACGAACCGGATATGCGCCGCTTCCTGTTGTCCCAATTGGAGGAGGAATACGAAGTCGTCGAGGCCAGGGACGGCAACGAAGCCACCGAAAAGGCCCAGTCCATCCTTCCGGACGTCATCCTGCTCGACTTGATGATGCCTTATAAGGACGGCTTGCAGGTTTGTCGCGAACTCCGCGAGTACGCGCCCACCGTTGCCATTCCCATCATCTTGCTGACCGCGCGCGCCGACGAGGAGGCCAAATTCAACGCCTTGCAGATCGGCGCCAATGATTTTCTGGCCAAGCCATTCTCCTCCATCGAGCTTCAGGCGCGCATCAAGAATTTAATTGAGTCCCACCATTTCCAACGCAAATTGACCAAGCAGAATGAAGCCCTTTCCGATGCCATCGACCAGATCAAGGAAACTGAAATGCAACTGGTCCAGTCGGAAAAACTTTCCTCCCTCGGTCGCATGAGTGCGGGCATCATTCATGAAATCAATAATCCGCTCAATTTCTCCCTCACCGGCCTGTTCGCTTTGCGCAACAAGGGCAAAAAACTTCCCGCGGATGACAAGGCCGAATACGATGCCATCGTGAATGACATCGAGGAAGGCCTCAAGCGCGTGCGCAATATTGTGTCCGACCTGCGCACGTTCACCCACCCGGGCGGCGGCACCGGCGAACCCGTCGAAGCTGCCGATGTTGCTGAAGCCGCCCTCCGTTTCCTCGGCGGGGAATGGCGCGACACCATCACCGTCCACCAGCAAATTGCGCCCAGCCTGTGTCTGTGGGCTAACCGGAATAAATTGATTCATGTTCTCGTGAACCTCCTGCAGAATGCGATCGATGCCATGCGGGAAAAGAAATATCCCGAAGGTGACCAGCCCCAAATCTGGTTGTCTGGAAAAACCGAAAATGGTCGCACCCTCATCGTGGTGCGTGATAATGGCCCGGGCATCGACTCAAAGATTACCGGCAAGATCTTTGACCCGTTTTTTACCACCAAGGAAGTGGGCAAAGGCATGGGCTTGGGCCTGAGCATTTGTTATCGCATCGTGAAGGATTACGGCGGGACTATCACCGTCAACAGTGAACCCGGCCAATTCTGCGACTTTACGCTGGATTTCCCGGCCGACGCCGATTCAGCCACCGAAATGGAGATCGAAAATGGAGAACTCGTACGATTATAAAAAATTTGCGGTGCTGTATGTGGACGATGAAGACCGGTCGCTGACCAATTTCACTCGCGCCTTCAGTGACACCTTCCGCATCCTGACCGCCTCCAGCGCTCAGGAGGGCTTCAAGCTCTTTGAGGAGCATGCCGACGAGATCGGGATCCTCATGACCGACCAGCGCATGCCCGGGGAAAAAGGGGTCTGGCTCCTCGAACGCGCACGCCAGCTTCGCCCTCGCGTCCTGCGCATGCTCGTCACCGCCTTCTCGGACATGGACGCCGCCATTGCCGCCGTCAACGAGGGTGCCATTTATAAATACCTCAACAAACCCTGGGATCCGGCCCAACTGGAAATGACCCTGCGCCAGGGCCTTGAATTTTTCATGGTGCAGGCGGAGCGCGACCAGTTGCTCCAGGAAAAAATGTCTGTGCTCCGCAACATGATGATCGCTGACCGTATCGTCAGCCTCGGCTTGCTCGCCGCCGGATTGAGTCATCACATTCGAAATTCCATGGTCGCCGTGAAAACCTTCCTTGAACTCGCCCCGATCAAAATGGCCGAGGAAAGGGACAGCAGCAATGCCGGCTTGCGTGATCCGGATTTCTGGCGGGAATATCACAGCAATGTCCAGGGACAAATTGAGAAAGTCAATGTCCTGCTGGCCGATTTGCGCACCGCTGCTGAAGCCGGCAAATCCAGCGATCCTTTCGCCGATGAAATCCAGCTCAAATCCGCGCTCGACCTCCGGCTGGAAGCCTTGGCCGGCGCTTTTGCCGCCCGGCGGATCAATTGTGAAAACCAGGTCGCCGCAGACTTGCCGGCGATGCGCGTGGACAAGCCCAAATTTGACCGGCTGATCGATTTGTTGCTCAAGGATGAATTAGCCATGCTGCCGGCCGGCAGCAAGATCACCCTCACCGCGGAGAATATCGGCCCGGATATGATCATCCGGCTCGTCGACAACGGGCCAGCCCTGCCCCCGGCCGCTTTGCAGGTGGTATGCGACCCCTTCACCGTCACCAGCGGCGTCCCCTCGGAGTATGGCATTAATCTAATGGCTTGTTTCTTCATTGCCCATCACCACGGCGGTAAAGTCGAAGCCCACAGCCAGCCCGGTGGCAACACCTTTACCGTCCGTCTGCCGCTCAAGCCTGAGCGGGTTCAGGAAGCTTCCGGCGAGGAAGCCACCCTCCTCAAAAGGACGTTGCTCAACGACAATCTTTGGACGCAGCTGCTGGCCAAAGCCTGAATTTTGGCCTTTTGCTAAACTTTGGTTTGACCTCGAACACATATTCAGGAAATATAGTGTTCGAAATATGGACGGCTGTTTTATCCAATCAACTTCGGGCGCATTATGAAGACGATTTTGGTCCTTACCCCCCATCCAGATTTTGTCTCAGAAGTACGCAAAAGCTTGAATTCAGAGGAGTTCCGCGTCATCCACCGCTTAAGTGTCGATGAAGGTGAACCTTTGTTGGTTCACGGACTTGTCTCCGCTTGCATCATCGATGCTGACCTTCTGGGAGTCGAAAGTGTCTGGATAATTGAACGCCTCCGTCGGCGTGACGCCAAGACCCCCATCATCGCCTATACTGAATCATTGCAATCCGATTGGGAGGAGGAAGCCATTTTAAAAGGTGCCACTCACGTCCTCACCAAACCTCTCCGTCATCGCCTGCTAAACTCCATTCTGGAGCGCTTGTTTCATGCCCCGACAGCCTCGCTGGCGTCGGCCCCGGGCTCGCCTTTCCCGTCCGCCCTTTATCGCAGCCCCATCGATCCTCCCATGGCTCCGCGCGTGGCTCCGGGCCAGGCACTGGACGTTTTGCGCGATTTTTCCGCTATCCTGACGCACTCGCTTGATGCCGAGGCGATGCTCAAACAGTTCCTCCAATTTCTGCGCGAAATTCTAAGCGTCAACCGTGCGGCCATCTTCCTGAACCGGCCCATTTCGGCGCAGCATGAGGAGATCTCTTCCGGTGACTCGCGTCGCCTCCGTTCTGCGGCCGCCATCGGCCTCTCGGCCGGACTGCTCGAACATTTTGAATTGTCCCTCGAATCGGGCATCGGCGCGCAGGTCTCGCGGCTCGGCCGCATTTTGCGGCGCGACGCGGACGAAGCCCGCGCCGATGGTGAAGTCCAGCGCGAATTTGAGTTGCTCGGGGCGCAGGTTGCCGTCCCCATTCCCGACCGCGATTCCATCGTCGGCGTCGCGGTCTTCGATGGCCGGTTCACCGGCGAGCCGCTGGTGAACGCCGAATTGGAATTGATTTTTCATCTGCTTGAACAGGTGGGTTTGGCCCTGCGCAACATCTGGTTGCATGACCAGTTGGCCGACAATCATGAGATGATGACGGATGTCTTGCGCGAATTGAGCAGCGCGTGCGTCGTCGTCGGGCGCGATCTCAAAGTTCTTCACGCCAACAAATCCGCCCGCCGCCACTTCGGCCGGAAGAATGAGCGCACCGGCGGTTTGGAGTTCAGCGACTTGCCCCAGTTGCTGGGTGCCAAGATTTATCAGGTGCTAAAAACTGGCGCAGCGCTGGAATCCTTCCGCTACGAGCCGGAAAATTCCCCGGGCACCATATACAATATTACCGTGGTGCCCTTCCAGCGCGGTAACTCGGCCCTCCCCCGTTCCGCGTTGCTCACTGCAGATGATCTCACGCAAACCGAACGCTTGCGCCAACTCGAGCTTGAGGCCGCCAACCTGCGCCTCGTTCACATGATGGCCGACCGCCTCGCCCACGAAATCGGTAATGCGCTCGTGCCCATCTCCACTCATCATCAGTTGCTCGGCGAAAAATTCAGCGATCGTGAATTCCGCGCCTCCCTTGATCAAGCCCTCGGGGAGGGCGTCAAGCGCATCACCCGGTTGATAAACCAAATGCGCTTCCTGGCTCGCGACGGTTTCATCGAGCAGGAAACTTTCGCCGTCCAGAAAATGATCGAAGATGCTTACCAGGAGGCGATCCGTCAGCAGCCTTCCCAGGGTGCGTTGTTGAAAATGGAGAGCGGCGGCAAGCCATTTATTATTTCCGGCAATCGCCCGGCTTTGAAGCATGCCCTTTCCGAGATTCTGTTAAACGCTTTGCAGGCCACTCCCAAGGGCGGTCAGGTGGGGGTAAAGCTGCAGGCCGCCGGCGAGAATGGCGGACGCTCTCTTACCATCGAAGTTCAAGACACGGGGACCGGCTTCAGCGTCGAGGCGGCCAGAAAAGTTCCCGCCCCGTTTTACACCACCCGCAATGTCGGCCTCGGCCTCGGCCTGGCCGTCACCCAGAAAATTATCGAGAGCCATCACGGCAAATTGGAGATCGTTCCCTCTCCTTCCGGCATCGTTCGTGTCTCCCTGCCGGTCGAGCAAAACACCGTAGTCGGCGCGGTCTGATCCGCGTTCAGCGTGCAGCTTGACCTGCCTTGCATAACTCCGCGGCCGGGGCTTGCCCCTTCTCACAACCATGAAAAAGGGATGGCAAAATGCCATCCCTTTGTTCGTTCCCCACAAATTGGCTCGTTAATTCGCTGCGGGCGGCGCATTCGTCGACGGCGCTGTCTGCGTATGCACGGGCGGCCGGCGATGCGTCGAAATCTTCTCCCACTTGGCGAATTGGTCCGGCGTCAAAAGGCTCTTCAACTGGGTATTGAAATCTTGACGCAGATCTTTCATCTGGGAACGGCGGTCTTCGGGCGAAAGACTTTTGTCCGCGACCAACGCTCTCACCTTCTGCCGGAAACTGTCATACGCGGCCGAAAATTTTGCTTTCTGCTCATCGGTCAAATCAAGCTGCTTCGCAATATAATCAGCATTGGGGCCGTGCGGTCTCGCGCTGGCGCCCGCGGGTGGCGGCGGAGTCGAAGGTGTGGTGGGAGTGGTGGAGTTATCTTGTGCGCGGGCAGCGATGTTGCCTGCGAACAAGGCGGCGACCAGCGTCGCCAGAATCATGTTTTTGGTTGGTTTCATATAAATTAATATTCCAGTTGTTAAGTGACAATAATCCAGGATGTTATGCCTGTGAATTATAATAGTTTAGACGCCGGCGTAAACAAAAGGTTACAGGCTTTGCAGGACCTTCCGGGCCGCACCGATGGTATTATCGATATCGGCCGCCGTATGCGCGGTGGAAATGAAGCCAGCTTCAAATTGCGAGGGAGCCAGGTAAATGCCGGCCTCAAGCATGCCGTGAAAAAACTGCTTGAAGCGCTCCCGGTCACTCTTCATGGCATCCGCCAGATTGTGAATGGGTTCGCTGGCAAAATAGCCGCAGAACATCGATCCGCGTGCGTTTAACTGCATTGGCACGCGGGCGGTTTTCGCTGCCTCCCGCATTCCCTCTACAAACTGGTTGCCCAGGGTTTCCAGCTTGGCGTACGCATCACTTGCTTGCAGTTCCTCCAGCGTGGCGATCCCAGCCGCCATGGCCAGCGGATTTCCACTTAGCGTGCCAGCCTGATAAACCGGCCCCAGCGGGGAAAGCATATCCATGATTTCCGTCCGCCCGCCGAACGCTCCCACCGGCAATCCGCCCCCAATAATTTTTCCGAAACAACTCAGGTCGGGCGTGGTGCCAAAACACTCCTGCGCTCCACCCTTCGCCAGGCGGAAACCAGTCATCACCTCATCGAAAATCAAAAGCGCACCTTGAGTCCGGGTGATCTCCCGCAAAAACTCCAGGTATCCCGGCCGGGGCAGGTAAAGACCCGCGTTGGCGGGTACCGGCTCCAGGATGATCCCCGCAATTTGATCCGGATTCGCCGCGAAGGCAGCTTCCACCGCCTCCTGGTCATTGTACGGTAACACGATCGTGTGCTGCGTGAACGACGCGGGAATTCCCGCGCTGTCCGGATGGCCAAACGTCAGCGCCCCCGAACCGGCCCGTACCAAAAGGGAATCCACGTGGCCATGATAACAACCGTCAAATTTGATGATCTTGTCCCGTTTGGTGAACCCGCGCGCCACCCGGATCGCGCTCATGCAGGCCTCCGTGCCGGAATTGGTCATCCGCACTTTCTTAACCGACGGCACCCGGTCGCAAATCATCCGGGCCATTTTGACTTCCAGGGGGTTCGGAATGCCGAAGCTCGTGCCGGCTTCCGCGGTGCTTTTGATGGCGGAAATGATTTTCGGATGCGCATGACCCAGGATCGCCGGCCCCCACGTGCCGACATAATCAATCAGCTCATTGCCATCCACGTCATATATCCTGGCCCCGCTCGCCTTGTTGACAAAAAACGGTTGACCGCCCACGGCCCGAAACGCGCGCACCGGCGAGTTCACTCCACCGGGAATATATCGCAACGCCTCCGCAAAAAGTTTTTCCGATTGAATCCGGTTCACTCTGATAAGTTAACCGCCGCGCTACCCAAAAAAAAGCAGAATGAAATTCCGGTCCGGACTCGTGGAAAGCATCCGCCGGCCAGCAATCGTTCCCGGGTTTAAACAGTTGGCTTTTTTGCGGCCGCCAATATGCGGGCCACCGCTTCGTCCGTCTTTCCGCCGGCCCTCAATTCAATCCATTGCGAATGGGCATGGCGGCGGAACCAGGTCAATTGGCGCTTCGCGAATTGGCGGGTGCGGCTCTTTACCAGGTCAATCGTCTCCGGGAGTTTCCGCTCGCCGCGCAAATATTCCACAACCTGCCGGTAACCAATGGCCTGCATCGCGGTCTTGTTCTCGGCCAGGCCTTGCTGCAGCAGCTGCTCTGTTTCCACGACCAGTCCTCGCTCAAACATGCTGGCCACGCGCTGATTGATGCGTGCGTGCATTTCCGTGGCTTGCCGCCAGAACACAAAAAAGTTCCCCGCCGGCGAATTCGCCACCGCCGCTGTCCATTCGGCCCGCTGGGCGGAAAACGGTTTTCCCGTCAGGCGGATAACCTCAATGGCCCGGACAATTCGGCGCGGGTTTTGCCGGTCAATCGCCTCGTAAGTCACTGGATCCGCCGCTCGCAACTCCTCCAGCAATTCTTCACGCGGTGTCGCTTCCAGTTCGGCGCGCAGCGGCGCCCGGGCAGCTGGGGCTTCGCCCAATCCCTCCAGATAGGCTTTGAAATAGAGACCGGTGCCGCCGCAGAAAATGGGCGTCCGCTCGCGGGACTGGATTTCCGACACCGCCTTCCGGGCCTGAATGACAAATTGCGCCGCATCGAAGCTCCCGGGCAAATCACAGATGTCAATCAGGTGATGCGGTACCCGGGCCCGCTCCGCCGGAGAGGGTTTGGCTGTGCCAATATCCAACCCGCGATAAACTTGCATCGAATCCACCGAGATAATCTCGCCGCCGGCTTTTTCAGCGAGCGCCAGCGCGATTTCTGATTTGCCCGCCGCGGTCGGGCCGGCAATGAAAATTGGCAAAATCGCTTTCAAATTATTGATCAAATCTGGGATTTGCCCGTGGCTCCGGAATTAACCGGCCCTCACCTTCATTCGCAGTCGGCCGTTTTATTTGGGTTTCATGCGGCGCGATAGCATTACGGCGAGCACCAGACCGGCGATAAATATCGGCACGCTGACCAGTTGGGCCGACGTCAGCCCCGCATGGACATGGTCGCTGGGATAATCCCCGCGAAAATATTCAACCATGGAACGAAACACCGCGTAAAGGATCAGGTACGTCGCGAAGACCTGCCCGCTGAAACGCTTGTGGCGAAACAGCCACGCTAGGAAAAAGTACAGGATCAGATTCAGCAGCGCGTCGTAAATTTCCGTCGGATGCAGCGGGATTCCCAGGGGCGTCCCGGAGTATTGGTTCGCCTGCGGATTGGTGAAGGTGATCGCCCAGGGTAAATCGGACGGCCGACCGAAGCAGCAACCGTTGAGTAGACAGCCCATCCGGCCGAAAACGCTGCCCAGCGCAATGCTCGGCGCAAAGATATCCGCCAGCGTCCAGAGCGGCAGCTTAAGCCGGCGGATACTGATGATTCCCGCTATCGTCGCCCCGATCAAACCGCCGTAGTAAACCAGGCCACCGTGCTGGATCATGAAGACTTCTTTGAAAGGTTGGTCGGCAAACTCCTGTTTCCAATAGGTGGTCACGTAAACCACCCGGGCGCCGATGATGGCCCCCACCATCAGCCATAGCGTCACATCCGCGATTCGTTCCCCGGGAATATTTTCGCTTCGCGCCCGCCGGGTCGCCGTCCAGAGGCCCGCCAGGAAGGCCAGGGCCATCATCACGCCATACGAGTGGATGGCGAATGAGCCGTGCTGAAAAAGAATCGGATGCACGTGTTTAAGTTAGGCGATAATGATGACGATGGAAAATTCAAAACCTCCGGCGTCCGCGAACTAATTTGTCGCCACGCTCGGCCGGGAATTGCCGGCAACAGCCGGTATGACGCTCGGCGCAAAGCCGGGGGGAAAGATGGATGCGGGTAAAGGTGGCCAATCCGGAACGTTCGACACGAGGTCACGCCACGTTTGGCGCTCCGCCGGCGACATCTGGGACCAGTGCTCCGCGTTCCTCAAAAACTCCGCGCGATCGCCGGCGCTCATTTCCGCAAATTTCGCGTAGTTCTGCACACAAAGAGTCTGCTGTTCGGGCGGAAGTTTTCGGAACGACTCAAGCGTCTTCTGCATTTGCTCCCGCTCACTTGTCGAAAGTGTGCTCAAGGTTTGTGCTTTTTCTTCCGGCGTTAGTTCGAGAAATTGATTGAATTGCGCAGAAATTTGCTGGCGTTGCTGCGCCATGATTTGCTGCGCCGCAGAATTCGCCGGGGCCTGCACCCGGGCGAAATAATACAGGGTGCGCTCGTTTTCTAAAAACTCCTGCTTCAACGGAGGTGGCAGTATTTCCCATTCGCTCAAGCGCGCTTTGACAATGTCACGTAAATCAGCCGGCACTTTCGTCATTCTGGCATCTCGCTGCGCCGGATCCATCTGCAACATGGGCATTAAATACCAGCGCAGTTCGGTCGCGCGCAGCCGCAGCTCCCGCTCGTCCGGGCTAAGCATTTCATATTCATGAACTTTAACGAGAATTCGCTCGCGTGTCTGCGGAGGGCGATTGGTCAGGCAATCCTCGCGTTCTTGGGGCGACATGGCCAGCAATTTGCGAAAATAGCTTACCGGCGATATGGCATCAGGGGTGTCCGCCGGGGCATTCGGTGCCGCTGGCGATTGAACATGAGAAACTTCATCGGCTTTTTGCGATCCCGACGGCGGATTCTGCGCTAAAACGTTGATTTCAGCAGCCAGGGCCGCCAGACCAAGAAGAATTGCCTGGCGCGGCCGGATCATTGCATCAAGGCGAGCAATTCCTTATCCGCCGCCACCGGTTGACTCATACGTTGAATCGCGTCAAAATTATAGAGGGCCTCCAAACTTGGAATAGGTTTTGCCGAAGCAACTTGCGCCACATTCTCGGCCAGCATCCTGCGCTGCGAACTCAGTTCATAATGTTCCCAAAATAACCCGGTAAAAATCAAAACGGCTGCCGTTGCCATGACCCGCGGTATGAGTACCCGCCAGTTCCAGCGCAGGCGCCAAGTAGTCGCCGGCACCGATTCTTCCAACTCAACCGCCGCCATCAGCCGGGCTGTGAAATTCGAGGCCACTGGAACATTTGGCAATTTGGCAAGGCTGGCAGTCAGCCGCGCCTCGACCTCCAAATCCGGCACTTTGCCCATAGCCGCGCGCTCTGCGTCGGTCAATGGCCGCCGCCATACGGATTCCTGCCAATCTGACGCGTTACTTTCCATTTCCTAAGCTTAAAAACCGTGCTGAACCGAAAGTTGCGCGGAAAACTCACTCGCGGTGGCAGGTTTTTTCGCCTATCATGAACCGTTGAAAATGAGCGCCGCCACCCCTGTGAATAATGGAACACTGACCGGCCGCGACCGTTTTAGGTCTGCGAGCCGTTGTCTGGCGGTGGACCGACCGCCGGTCTGGCTGATGCGCCAGGCGGGGCGGGTGCTGCCCGAATACCGGCAACTCAAGGAAAAGC